>Ga0228711_1008677_pt1 | contig 14138 bp, 11 predicted proteins | sample MedpolnodulmetaG_2_FD_177996 | JGI IMG/M metagenome (GOLD analysis project Ga0228711, IMG submission 177996) | Root nodule microbial communities from Medicago polymorpha collected in Santa Monica, California, United States - brown nodules | ecosystem: Host-associated > Plants > Roots > Nodule...
ACTCTAATTTTTTTATTTCTTAATATATTTTGCATTAAACTTATTATTTACTGTGTTTGTGTAATAATAATATTAATAAAAAAAAATTATATTCTTAAAAAAAAGTAAATAAAAAAATATTTTGCATTTTGGATAAAAAAAAAGGATAAAAAAACACAATTAAATTCACAAAAGGATAAAAAAAATACATTTCGGTTCAAAATATTGGTTTTGGTTCGTTTCGGTTCGGTTCATAGGGAAGAAAACGGTTAACCGAACCATAACTTTGGTTCAGTTCGGTTAGCTCCATACCTGAAACGGTTCGGTTTTCCGAACCATTTCCAAATTTCGGTTCGGTCCGGTTCGGTTTTTTAGGTTAACCGAACCATGCCCACCCCTAGACCCAGTAGTATAAAAAGGGTGTGGGACAAGTTTTTTTCATTTTTCATTGGTTTTTCTCTCTCTTTTCCATCACAAAACAGATAAGAGCTCTCTCCTTCTCTCTGTTCTCTCTCATCCTCGCCAGTGGAGGCAAAGTGGCGGTGGCGCGGCGGCCGACCGTCGTAGGTGGCGGCGCCGCCGCTTCTCTTTTTTCAACTTTTTTCTTTGCGATTCCTACTTCTCTCCTTCCTTGTGTCGTTTCTACACTCAAAAGTTTCAGAACTAAAACCTAAAGCCCTAGATCTTTGAAAATACAAAAAAAAAGAAAAAGAAAAAAAAATACATGTTGATGAGTCTATGACGGTTCTGATGTGAGTCGATGGTATGGACGGCGCTGGCGACCGTCAGTTGCGGCACTGTTGGTTTTGCCGTGTGTTTGCGATCTGGTACGTGTTGCTAGGCTTGTGAGACGGTTTTGGATTGTGGTTTGAGTGTGGTATGGCCGATTGGGATTTTGATAACTGATTGGGTCCAAAATATTGCTCTCTGGTTATTGCTATTGCTTTTTTTGATTTCTTTTGCAGGTTTGGATTGAGGTTTTTGTGCGATGAAAATTGGCTATGAAATTGGGCGATTTTGGCTTCTCTTTTTTTATGAATTTTTCTCTCCCCCCTTTCATGTTTGTTTGCAGGTTTATTTATAGGGCAAGGATTTTAGTTAGGGTTTGTTTGAAAGATGCAGGAATTATGGCTTTGGATTGGGATGGAAAGAAACGTTTTTGTTCCTGAGTTTGTGTTGCAGATGGCGAGTTTTTGGATCGATGAGGCTATGACAGCCTGTGTTTCTTTGGACATGGATCAGGACAATTTTTATGGACATTAGAATAAATAATAAATAAAAAAAAGAGGATTCCAAATAATAAAAGATAAAGATTTAAAAATGAATTTAAAGTCAATTAATTAAAAGAATTTATATAAAAGATGGAAACTAAAATTAAATTTAAAAATGAAAATCGAGAGAAGAGGGCCCGACTCGGAATCACAAATGTGGTATTTTATAATACCTATCTGTCGAAATTTTTACTCAAATGTCAGGGTTCGATCAGGGTCAGACGACGTATGAATGTGGGGTCCAACGACACGTGTCCGTGACATCTTAGGTCAAAAATTGGGGTATGACACACACTTGGTGTTTTATGCTTCTGAATTTATTGGCTAATTCTTCGAATAGCTCATATGAACTTACATTTTCCTTGCAATACCAGAATTTTAGGGTTGATGTTGGCATAAATTGTGAGATGGGTCCAAACCCTTGATACCCTAAAAGAAACCTTGAAAAACCATAATTATTTCAATTCTTCAAACTTTATTAATTTTATTTGCTTCAAAACTTTGTTATTTTATAATGAATATTTATAGTGATTCTAATATCATGTTTAGACCCCAGCTGTCTATTTGTAGTTTAAGCAAAATACTTGTGCAAAGTATTATTATTCCTTGAAAAACCATCTAGAAAATACTTTGTTGCTATTGGTGCAATGGAGGGGATGGTTTAGGATGCAAGGTTGTTGGATGAAGTCCTCCAAGTTCCTATCTTCACTGTGAAGAGTGCTCCTCATAGTTGCCGTCTTGCATTCTCTCAGGCATTAAAAGATGTTCTTTATCAGGTGGTTGGTGATCCAGGTTGAAGGGATTTAAGAGAGGTTTTTCAAAATTTTATAATCCTCTTAGCGGAACAAATCCCATTGAAAAGGATCTTGATTAAATCATTAATCACAAATCAAACAGAAACTTAAACACTTTAAGATTCATGTGTTTACCTCTTGAAGAGCAGAACCTTTGTAGAAGAAATATTTCTGATCACGAGCAATGCAATGCCTCTACTCAATCCACACGAACAGAACTTCTCCGATGACCGGTGCTAGCCAATTCCAACGGAGATTCAGAGAGACTAGGTTTAGAGAGCGGAGGCTAGGGTTTCAACCAAAAATTAGTAATGCTTCAGCACTAGGGTTCTATCTATAGAACCACTTGTGTGGTCAGCAAGCCAATCACTTAAATACACCGTACCTTACGGTGGACCGCGTTTCTCTATTTTTTTTTAAAATTAAATAATAAATTCATATTTAATTATTTAATTACTAATAAGTCTTACTTATTATTTTATAAATAAGTCTCACTTATTTATTTTTTAAATAAGTCTTACTTATTTATTTCTCTCATCTATCTGCCCTTTGTGTGTGACCATATAGGTTCCTGTAACGTTGACAATAATATTAAATCACATATTTAATACTATAAACAGTGAGCGGTATCTAGCAACACATCACTGCTATCCAAGTGACGAGAATGTCATGTGATCTGACGAAACCTTCCCGTGATAATGTTCATGTGTATAATTACCCTTTTGCCCTCATGTCTATAATGAACACAAGGCATAGACCGTGTCATCCTTGGTTAATTCAATATTGGGCCCGTAAACATTTCTCATGTTATGTAGGAGGGGCAAATTCCATCTAGGTCACTCATGTCCCTCATCATGATTCATGGAGTACCCATCGACCAACTTTATAGTCATCCTGTTACGGACAACGTTTGAATGGTGACAAAGCACTCGACTCCAACATCTAGGGTACATAGTGGTTTCAGGTCGAAGGGTGGAATACACCACTATCACTATGAGAATATCTTATGACACTTTTCATAACCTTTACTATATAGTATTCTCATAGCGGGTCAGTCCAATATAAATATTACTCCTAATATTTATATCTATGTGAAGACTTGATAACTCTTCATCCATGATCTGTGAGATGTGATCATCAGTCTATCCACATAATAGTCTCCATGCTCTAATGATATCTCACTTCACAATAAAGCTTGACTACGAATATTTTAAGAATAATGTCCTTATGTTTAATGGGGTCTCACAATTAAGTTATACTTAATGTTCCATTAAACGGACTAATTATTCTAGGGACTTTGTTATTTTGAAACAAAACAAAATAAACAAAGAAATGCCTTGTTATTATATATTCACAATATATATATTTATATCAATATCATGATACAAAGCCAAACCCAATCAATATAGATTGGCTATTAGGTCTTACTCCAACACAGGTTCTGTAGGCCATTGGGTTCGTTTGTTGTTGCTTCCTCGTTACACTTTACAGGTGTTCAAGCCTCATACTAGGCATGATCGTAGGTGTGGAAATAGGAAGTCCTTGCAACAACGTCATATCCTAGGTTGCTTGGCTAAGTAGAGAGAAACTAATGGTTTTGCTGAGTTGGTTGATGGTGTGTTAATCGGGTGTTGACAAGCTGATACAGGTAATGGAGGAGAGGATTTTGAGGAAAAAGACAAAAAGATGGGTCCTAACATTAAACAATACCTTCGTAAGGTTGCTGATGGACACTTCACAGTAGTAGTGAAAGTGTTGGGGTCATCCGGAGTAGCCCCATATAATGAAGATACTATGGAAATTTGGGGGTCAAACACCTTACAGGCCACCTCCCTCTATGTCGACCACCATGTTTTCTGAAGCTCCCCTTGTGGTTGAAGTTGACACTGTTCTCAAATGCATTAAGTCGTTTCCTAAAGGGACATCTTGTGCTAGAGACGGTCGGCGAGCCCAACACCTATTAGATGCATTGTGTGGAGAAGGTTCAACTGTGGCTAGAGATCTCATATGTGATATCACTTTAGTGGTTAACCTATGGTTAGGAGGAAGATGTCCCTTGAGTTTGGCAGAGTTTGTAGCTTCTGCACCTTTGACACAATTGTTAAAGCCTGATGGATGGATATGCCCTATTGCAGTTTGTACTATTTGGAAGTGTCTGGTATCCAAAGTTGCTATGAAATGAGTTGGTAAAGATATGGCAAAATATCTTAATGACTTTAGGTTTGGTGTGGGGGTTTCAGGTGGGGCGAAGGCCATTTTGCACAGTGTCAACAGGGTGTTGAACCTGCAACATGGAGATGGTTCCTTGACTATGCTTACAGTAGATTTTTCGAATGCTTTCAACTTGGTAGACATGTCGGCACTACTACGTGAGGTGAGATTGTGATGCCCGTCTATTTCTTTATGGGTTGAGTTTCTTTATGGACAAGCAGCGAGATTATACCTTGGTGATGGACATATTATGTCTGTTACTAGAGTGCAACAAGGCGACCCATTAGGGCCGCTCCTTTTTGCTCTTGTGTTGCACCCTCTATTTCATCAAAACAGAGATAGTTGCAAGCTTCTTCTTCATGCTTGACACCTTGATGATGTCACTCTTGTAAGGGATTCAGAGGAGGTGGCTAAAGCTCTAGACATCATTCGGGTTTTTGGGCCAAAATTGGGCCTTGAATTGAATATTTGTAAGACTGGGATCTTTTGGCCTTCATGTTATGGTAATAAGCATCGCGGGGGTTGTTTCCTGCGGATATTGGGAGGCCAACGCTGTGGGTGAAATTTCTTGGAGGGGTTATTAGCCGAGATAAAGGTTTTATTGAGGGGTTAGCCATGAGGAGAGATTCCAAGGCTGTTGAGTTAATGCATCTTCTTCCTCGATTACGGGATCCTCAGAGTGAGCTGAAGTTAAATAATATCACAAGAAAGGGGGGTTTGAATATTGATGTAATAAAAATTACCTATTAAAAATTTCTCAAACAAACAGGTTAGTAATCTTAATTGAAAATTAAGATAGTGATTGTGAGTGAGTGTGAACAATATAAATATCAAAGAGATAAGGAAGAAAGATCACACAAAAGAGTTATTCTGATTCACCCAACGTGGGCTAGTCCAGTCCCCACAATACTTGTGAGATTTTCCACTAGGTAGTTGAGTTATGACTTAACCTCAACTGCTTCTTTCTTTCAGATCTTTTTGATCTTTACACCAACTTCTTTGAACCTTCATTTGGTCAAGTCACTTGCTGTTACGAGCAAGAATTTTTACAACCTTTGTGCTTTCTGCACAATTACACTTTCTTTTACAAGAGTATTTGAATTTGAAAAGTATTAATCTTCTTCAAAAATTTAATACACGAAACGAGCAGCTTGCTCAAAACAAAGATATAATTCTCTTGCTGAAGTCTTCTATTTATAGGAGAGGAACTCTTGGTAACTTTGTTTCCAACTTGCAGCGCAAGACTCAAGGGAGCTTTTAAGATGAAATTGATTTCTGAAAGTTGAGATCGATCTCTAAAACTGCTGAAGCTTTCCTTTGTACGTTGTTGCTTGCTACGTGAGGCATGAGCTTTGTACAACTCATTTCCTTTTCATTCATGTTGTAGCCTTCAATCTTGAGCCCAAAGAAAAGGCTTTTCTTGTACTAGGTTGCTTTCTTGTCATGTTGTGAGGTGACCATAAAGTGTATATCCAAATGATCATGGTTTTGTATTTGCCTTACACTTTTGATGTGTTGTCGATTTTCTACTGGTCCTTCTCATGCCAACCTTTTTGTCATGATATTAAATATGTTCTTTTTGTTCATATGTACATTTGTAGTAAGCTTCCAATAATATTTCCTTGTCATGATATAACTTTATACTTGAAATATTTATTGCTTCCTTAAATGTGACATTCTTCATATTTCCATTGCCCTATACGTGCTTGGCTTGTTTTGAACTTAAGTCCATATTTGAGACCAATGCTTGAAATCAATCTCTCACAAATAACTTGGTGCTTTCTTTAGTAATCATATAATGCTTGTATACCTTTAGCTTAAAAGAAACACTCAAGAACACATGTTATATAACAATTAAACTCAGAATTAATAAATAATTTAATTAGTTTGTTATCTTTAAAACTAAAATAGGGATTGAGATTTTATATCAACAATTTCCCCCTTTTTGAAGATGACAAACTATTGAATTAATTCTTTATTTAAAAATTCTGATGTATTGAAAAGAGCTTTTAGAGAATCAGTGATTTATCAAATAAGCTCCCCCTCAATCTATGCATTCAATTTCAATAAGCTCCCTCTTAATTTATGCTTTAAAGAATAAACTTGTACATTAAAAGAGATGCACAAGAATTTTGTTTGAACCAAAATATCATTCATTTTCAAAAGATGTTGTACAAGATTTGATCATTGTCAGTACATAATCCATGGTTCAACAAAAAAAAGTTCCTAGCTTAGAAATTGAAACATAACAGAAATTAAAAACATAAAACATAAAAGCATTAGCAGCATCACCATTTTCCAGTTTTAAAATACACCAAGTAAAACCAATTCATTTCTCCCCCTTTGTCATATTCAAAAAGAAGGGGTGGCCTAGGACTGGAAGAAGCGTGCACATCTAAGGCTTGGAGGTAGCAGGACCAGAGGATGATTCGCCAAAGGTTGGGCGTGGTGGAGTAACGCCGAACCTTTTGCAGCAATCAGCAATGAACCAACCACGAAAGATCTAAAAGCCCTTTCAATTTAGCAAATTTTGGGTCAGATCAAACATTTGTAACATGATTTTTAAGTTGATGGCGTAACGCCACTTCCGGCACATCTATAAAATCATTTGGATAAAACTCAATCATTTTCAATAATTTGTTCGTATAAAAAGCTGCAAATGACTTTGCGGGACTCAAACATGAAACACATTGTAAAAGAAATAGTTTGCTCATTTCCTGACTTGTTCATTTGTGTTACATCTATTATTATTAATAAAGAAAAGGGAAAAGGCATGTGGGGCTTTAGCCACACATTGCCTATATATGTATCCGCCCCTGCTTGCGAACAAGATTAAATAACTTAAAATTTCATATTTAATTTATCTTTTTGTTTAAAAAATATAAAGTTTTGCAAAAGAGATTTTCATAACATACTAAACACAACTATAAATAATAGTTTAAAACTTTAATAAAAACACATAAATTTACTTAAAAACAAGAATCAAAAGTCGTAATAAAAAATATTGAAAACCGAAATTTGTTGAAATTTTTCAGAGTGATTAAGCCCCTATTTGGATCGAGCTTATGAAAAAGAGCTTATACAAATAAATAAGTTTTTATATTAATTTATAAGTTTTCATTAACGAAAATTTTATCTTCATAAGTTGTTTTTTCATAAACTACCTTAACAAGCTTATAAATAATAAATAAAAGCTTATTTAATTGCATAAGCTATTTTGCATAAGCTTAAAATAAGCTCAATCCAAACGGACCCTAAGAATAAAATTTAAGATATTTATAGAGTTTTTTTTGAAGGGAGTCAAAAACTTATTTAAACTTATACGAAAAAGAATATAGTATTATTCTATAATTATCTTACAATAATTGTGAATGCCCCTTAAACTTAAAAGGTAATGGACAAATTTTACCCAACCAGACTTTACTAGTACTACAAAACAGAATCCTCATCCATTTATAACTTTAGTTTATGACTTTAGTGTTCTTTCTGAAACAAGTCTGAAACTATTAATTGTCTTCACACAAAATAATGGACAACAATGTTTCTATTTCTTCACGGACACGCTGTTTTAGTTGACTCCAAAACTGAATATTCCACACTATATGCCAATTCCATTTATACTTAATTCATATTATTAGTATATATAATAAATGCACAAGATTGCATCAAAGTATCTGGTTGAGATACTGAAAAGGGTCTTTGAGTTTTGAAGAAAAATGGGTTTTCTTCATGGTTTATTATTAGCACTAAGTTTGGTTTTGAATTTAGTGTTTGTGTGTAATGGAGGCAGAACTAGTACTTTTGTTAGGAAAGTTGAGAAGACTATTGATATGCCACTTGATAGTGATGTTTTTGATGTTCCTTCTGGTTATAATGCTCCCCAGCAGGTATTTTTCTATTTACCCTTGCTTTCTTTGCTGCTTTTTACTAATTTTGTATTGAATGCATTCAAGAATGATGTGGTATAAGGTTTTAAACTGCTGTAATGTCCCGAATCGCGATCCAAGATATTGTATGTTTTTGTGTCTGTAACTATGTTATTGGTACGAGGTATCCATTGACTTGACAGGCCTCTGAACTAGTGGAGTGTCCCCTCCCGACCATAGTTTTTTTTTTTTTTCAGTTCAAAAGGCACGAATCTGAGACCTTGCTTAAGAGATCCGAGTCATGTTTCACGCGGACTGATAATTAAAGTTTAAATGCAGGATTAATTGCGGTTGTATTGATGATTCATTACGATTCTTGATATTACAGTGAATTACAATTAAGATGTGGCAGCAATCACAATCCTGATCTCTGGTCGCGGACCTTTTTTGTTTTTGAAACAAAGGGCAGGAATCGTTCTGTTATTTTGTACTTCGATTTGTTTTTATCAATGATTAGTGAAAAGTGAAGTTATTATGATTTGAGCTTTTTGACTAGAATCCTTATATGCATGTTTGTTGAATTAACAATTATTTGTAAATAGGTAAAATTTACCTTATTATAGTTCCTTTCCACAACTGATAAGCTATTGAGACATTTTATGACTTGAGTGAACTACTTGGTTTTTGTCTTTGTCAAAGAGTCCTACATCATATAAGAGATGACTTGACAATGTGTTTATAAGTGGGGGCAATCTTCACCTCACGATCTGGTTTTGTGGGGTTGTCTAAGACCCAACACAATTTCTAATATGGTATCAAAGCCTTCTCTAAGATCCGTTGAGCTACCCGCAATCAGGCCACCCACCAGATGTCCAGTCCTGGCGTGAGGGGGTGTGTTAAAGAGTCTCACATCGGATAAGAGACACTGTGTTTATAATTACCCTTGTTAGATTTGAATTCACCACCAATTAGTTTTTGGTTTTTTCATGCCTTTTCCTAACTTTTGGTCTCAATGTTTTAATGTATGGTTGATCTGAATGAAGGTTCATATAACACAAGGTGATCATGTGGGGAAAGCAGTGATCGTATCGTGGGTGACTGAGGATGAACCAGGGTCGAACGCAGTGCGTTACTGGAGTGAGAACAGGAAGCACAAGAAGCTAGCTAAAGGGAAAATTGTTACTTATAAATTTTTCAATTACTCTTCTGGTTTTATCCATCACACTACTATTAGGAATTTAGAGGTACTTCTCTATTCCATTACTTCCATGGCTTGTATGTACTTTCGTTTCTCTTCCAAATGCTAAGCTAGAAGTTTTGATCAATTGTTGATGTTTGTGCTTCTTGGACAGTATGATACCAAATATTATTACGAGGTTGGACTCGGGAACACAACAAGGCAGTTTTGGTTTACAACTCCTCCTGAAATTGGTCCTGATGTGCCATACACATTTGGTCTCATAGGTAAACTGTATTCTATCAAACATAACACGACCTTTCATGGTTGCTTTAGTCTTTATGAGATATCATAGTGGACCACTGATAAAAGATGCTTGTACCACTCCTGAAAGATTGATTTAACTCATGCACACTGTCAGTGTAAATATTTTTTAATCCTTTTACTCAATATCAGTTCTCCTAAAAGTTGGTGATTTCTTAATATCTTGGGTGGTTACGTGACTTTAAAAGTACTTATGATTAATGTCAAATGTTCTTAATAGTCTCATAGTGTAGTTGATTGATAGTGTTAAAAAAATCTATACACTGACATTGTAAATGAGTTAAATCAATCTTTCAACTCAGAATTTATATGCTATTTGCAGCAACTATTCAGATTTTACAACATGGAACAATTGAATGTTTGTTATTAACTGATGTGCATTGTTTGCAGGGGATCTTGGTCAGAGCTATGATTCAAACAAGACGCTTTCTCACTATGAATTGAACCCAACGAAAGGACAAACAGTGCTGTTTGTTGGAGATCTCTCATATGCAGATAACTACCCGAATCATGACAATGTTAGGTGGGATACTTGGGGAAGGTTTGCAGAGAGGAGTGTTGCGTATCAACCGTGGATATGGACCGTAGGAAACCATGAAATTGATTTTGCTCCAGAAATTGTAAGCTTCCAACACAAATTGATTTAATTTGGTTTTGACCATTTAAGAAACTTTTCATTCTTTTGCTGAAAAATTTCAACATTTGTGTAGAGCATTGTCAAAATCCTTCCAATTTTTTCTAACGATTAACATGAATCTATGATTGTTTGCAGGGAGAAACAAAACCATTCAAGCCTTATTCACACCGATACCGTACTCCTTACAAAGCGTCGCAAAGTACCTCGCCCTTTTGGTATTCTATCAAGAGAGCTTCAGCACACATCATTGTCTTGGCTTCATATTCCGCATATGGTATTTACTAAATATCTCTTCTGCACCTTTACATACAAGCATACGTTGAAATCACTCTTGTTGATTCTAAGATTTTGAATGGATTCAATTCTGTTTTAAATAATTTAATGTTGTCAACTGCCTATAACTCAAAAAACATCAAATTCTACCTAATAATTTCAGTTTCCTGTTTTTAGAGTTTTCAGCAGATGATAATTCTGCAGATACCAACTACCATGTGTATCGTGTTATGTTTAACTTAAGCATAATTTAGAGTATAAAGCTTAATTGTATAACCTACTGAATAACAGTTTCTTGTACAAATAAGTTAGATGTAGTTAGATTTCTAACTAATTGAATCAAATCAGTTTCCTTCCTATACATACCAACTACCATGTGCTCTTTGTCATTGCTAACTTTTGAATCAGTAAAAGAAGATTCATAGTTTTCGCTCTCTTGCTCTTCTTTTCTCTCTATATTCTCTTTCTCTTAGATGGTGTAGGTTTCTATCATGGTGTCAGAGCCATCTGGTTGTTGCATGTTAACTTCTTAGGGGGTGTCATTACGGAAGACATTCTTAGCAACGGTGACACAGTTTGTACTGTCATTGGTTTAACAACTGGTGAGAATGTCTCTGTAAAATTAAAATAATGCTGCCATTGGAACCCTTTGGCCCCCGATCTGGCCTTATATTTGTTCATCCTTAAGCCTTGGCCTACAACACTTACCAATTGCTGTAAAGGATCTATGTGTGTATGTGTGCCGGAGATAGAGCATGTAGACTTGTAAAGTCAAATAGATTTCTCATTCGGTGTCCCTTCGCTCACCAACCGAGCTACCTACTTGAGACGTTAAAATTGTAAAGTCAAATAACTTGCTTCTGCTGCTATGTTACTGCTTGGTTTAGTGGTTTTATTAGCTTTTAGGATTGATGCTTACGTCCTTCGGTGTTTTTTAGCGCACTAACCGAGCTAACATCTTGGGACCGTAAACTTGTAAAGTTTAATTGTTTTTTTCTGGTCTTATGTTACTACTTGGTATAACTCTCCATTTTTCACAGGAAAATATACACCACAGTACAAATGGCTTGAACAGGAGCTACCAAAAGTTAACAGGACAGAAACTCCTTGGTTGATTGTTCTAATGCATTCACCTTGGTATAATAGCTACAATTATCATTACATGGAAGGGGAATCGATGAGAGTAATGTATGAGCCATGGTTTGTTAAGTACAAGGTTGATGTTGTGTATGCTGGTCATGTGCATGCCTATGAACGTTCTGTAAGTGCTAATATGCCAATTTTCGTTATAATCAAATTTCAGATTTTTCCATGTAATGGTAAATTGTAAACGCTAACAAAAACTATGAAAATCCATAAAAAAAAGAAGTATTTTTTTACATAAAATTATTTGAAACAAACAAGCTAAATAGATTTATTATTTCGTTTGGCGTTTGCTTCCTGTAACAACTGATTTGTTTGTGTCAGGAACGTGTGTCCAATGTTGCATATAATGTTGTAAATGGTATTTGCACTCCTATAAAAGATCAATCAGCTCCTGTATACATAACCATTGGAGATGGAGGGAATCTTGAAGGCTTAGCAACCAAGTAAGCTCTATACGTGAAACTTTATGAATCTTATGAAATAATCCCTCTATTTCCTTTTAGTTTTCGTTTTAAAGTTATTTGCACATGCTAAGAAAAATAAAAAACAAAAATATTTCTCTTTGATTAACAAAAGTTTTCTTTTGTAACCATTTATTAGTGCAAAGTCTCCACTGACTTTGCCGGTTGACTAATCTCCGTTAGGGAATCAGTCTGGCCATCCTAGTGAAATCTCCCATTCGAACCATATTTTTTCCATCCACAAGGCTCAAACCCGAGACCTTACTCATCAGATCCAAGTCCAATTCGACTAGGACTAATGTGATGCTGGTACGAAACAATAATTAATGTTGCATTAAACTTTGAAAACGACAACTAAATAGGTATACATTTTTTCTACAAAAGGGACAACTAAAAAAGGAAGGAGTTCCTGTGAGCAGAGCTCAGTTGGTAGGGATATCACGTTATATATGCAGGGGTTGGTCGGGGTTTGAACATTCGAACCCCGGATTCCCCACTTATTCACCTTACGGTTGAGTTCAACTTCTAGCTACTAGGCTACTTGATACACAAAAAAAGAAGGACGGAATATTTTCTAGTTACTTTTCATGCAGCTAAGTCTGATATAAACATCGTTTGAGTTGCAGCATGACAGAACCACAACCAGAGTACTCAGCATACAGAGAAGCCAGCTTTGGACATGCCATTTTTGACATAAAGAACAGAACACATGCTCACTATAGCTGGCACAGGAATCAAGATGGTTATTCTGTTGAGGCTGATTCTCATTGGTTTTTCAACAGATTTTGGCACCCAGTTGATGATTCCACAACTCATGTTTCCCATTAACACGTTGATGTTAAGCAATAAAGTCATATGATTATGTAACTCTTGTTTGTGGGCCAATACCACCAACAATTATGATTATCATAATCATTAGCTTTCATTTTACTTTGTATCACTGTTATATAAGTGCAAAGGAAGAAGTTTCATTTGTAATTTGTAAGTTTTTTTTTTTTGTAATAACTATTATTGATACAGATAGTGAGTTATTGATTGAAAATAGATAGATGTATTACAAAATGAAATCCTATACCTCAGACCTATTACTCCAATTCTTTCTTTATCAACCTTTACAACCAACAAGTAGAAACATTTGTGTCCAATATTACTGGTGTATTTACCCGATGTTGCCCGGGTTAGACATATAATTAAGAATGACAAAATTTTGGTATGTATGGTATCCGCAAATAAAATTCACCACGGACTAGTATGAGACGAATATCTTAATGGTTACACACGAATAGAATAAAATAAACCATATTTTAAGTACCATAACTTAATAGATGCACATGCAGAAGAAAATAATTGGATTTAGTAAAATTATTAACACATAGCATATAATAAACATTTTTGTTAAGTACTCGGACTTGCAGGAATCCGTATCCGTTATTAAATTAGAAAAATTATACAATCGTCATATTACTTAAATCAAAATCTTCTCGTCTTGAAATAAAATATAAATGGATATTCTAATTAATGATTTTTGTTTGATTAGTAATTTGTTGTCAAAGTGGAAGTGTGATATAATATTTTTGACTTATCAAAATAGAAGGAATAAGTCTAAGAGGTGTCAGCTCAGTTGTAAGAGACAATGTAAATCTCACATGAAAACAGTTGTAAAATTATCATTACTTCCATAATAATTAATAGCAAAATTTAAAGGAATAAATTCTACATAATTTCAATTATTTTATAATAATTCATTTTTTTAATAAAAAAAATCATTTTGCACGTTGTTATTTGCAAATGCATTAATATTCATTAATATTCGTCTAGCGGATATTCATACAAATATGAGATCGATATAAATATCATTTTTATAAAATAAAGAGAGTTAATTACTATTTATACCGAAGACATCCAACATCCCTAGTAATAGTATACTAACATCAATATCAATAACAACAACAACAATAAATCCCATTATAAAAAACAACAACAATAAAATAATTATTCT
>Ga0228711_1008679_pt1 | contig 14136 bp, 10 predicted proteins | sample MedpolnodulmetaG_2_FD_177996 | JGI IMG/M metagenome (GOLD analysis project Ga0228711, IMG submission 177996) | Root nodule microbial communities from Medicago polymorpha collected in Santa Monica, California, United States - brown nodules | ecosystem: Host-associated > Plants > Roots > Nodule...
ATATAGTTTTTTTTTTTTTTGTGATTTCTCTCTCCCCCTCTCTCTTTTGTGAGCCGTCAGCTAAAACCCTAATTTCTTCTTCTTCATCTTCCAAAGAGGGCTAGTTTAGGGTTAACTTTTACCTCAAATCACCCCTCTACATCGTTTTTCGCATTCCCTTTTGTTTAAATAAGTGATTTTCACATTGAATCAGGTTTTTCTTTCGTGATTTCTTGTCTTAGTGCGACGTTGTTTTGTTTGTCGTCTTTGTACGACGTTTGTCTTTTCCCTCTTGTTCAGGTGTTTATTCAGATCAGCTTCGATCTAGTGCAGATCCAACCAATGACTTTGGCGTCATCAACGTTGCAGATTCGGAGGCATGACTATTCCTGAGATTTTAATGTAGTCATATTTGTAGGCTTATATACTTTGTCGTTTTATGCTATTAACATGGATGTTGTGAGTTTGTTCACAGGTTCATCCTTTTTGTTTTTAGCGAATTTGTATTGCATCGATGTACTCTATCATTTTGAATGAATGAATTTCGTTTGTTTTGTGTTCAAAAAAAATATAGTTTTTTTTGGTCAAATATAGTTTGTGTGTTTTCTGACAAAACAACTTTACCTAAAAATAATAAAAGGCAACAATCCTTAATTTATTTATTAAATTACAATGGCCGGACATCCGTACCGTACATGCACATAGACTATGAGCAAGAAGATTAGAAGACGACAATTTGACTACAACCGTGACTGTGCAGTGTTGTCTTCTTACTTCTTTAGTGCTACAATTGTTTTCTTTTTAATTTTATCTTTTATGGGTTTAAATGTTTTTCAATCAGTGCTCTTCAAATTTAAAAGGAAGAAGAAAAAAGAAGTTAGTGACACTACTTTTGGAATGTGTTATGCTGATCTTAGCATTGCATTGAGAAATCAATCCTATAAAATTTTCAAAAAGCGATGGTAAGGGGACAATGATATATATGAGTATCTATATGATTTGTTTTTGTGCATGGTGACCATTATCCTTTTGTCCAGGTTAAGAAAATTTGTTTGTTTTTTTTTTTTTGAGAGGAGGTTAAGAACATTTGTTTATTTACCATTAAACACGTCAAAATGTACCATATAATTCCACAACAAGAATGTGAAAACCAATCAAAGAAAAAAGAGATAATGTCTTTTGAAAAAAAGAAGAAAGAAAGTGCGAGGTTGAGTAAAAGTAGATGAAAATAAATAAATGGGAGCATAATCAACAACCAGGACCAATTTACCATAGCTTGTGATAAAATTAATATGACATTCAATAATTAAAAAGCGCAAAAGACAAGATGAAAAGGTAGTATACGATGATATGATTTGTAATGCTCATGGTCCTAACATATAGTCCTCGATCTTATAATTTTCAGCTTGTCACGCGTGGTGATCTCTTTCTTAGAATACAATTCTCTCTCTCAAAAGTTACCATGATATTTTTTTACAAAACAAATTTACTATGATACTGATTCATCAAAAGTCTGTCAATATGTGTTATGCTTGGTGATAACTTTCCTAGTATATTGCTATGTTTGGCAATGTTAGATTTTGAGCTTATAGGTGACAACACACTTATACAAGAATCCTCTTCATGTAAAGAAAAAGAAGAATGCTAACAACACACATTTTTCAACACACTCTCTTTGATTGATCAAAATTCACATAGGTCCCATCAAATCATGTGGGTCCCATATAAGTTTGGTGGGTCGGATGCGAATTTTAACCAATCAAAGAGAGTGTGTTGAAAGGTGTGTGTTAGAATGTGTGTTTCTAGCATTTCTCAAAGAAAAAATTGATAATAATCGTAATGAAGCATCTGATACAAATTCAGTTGACACTTTTTTCGTGAAGAGATTCACGAGAAAGTGGCAATAGAATCACTTCGTTTGAAAGATCATACTTGTGGAGCTTTTGGTAGATCCATAATAATGACAAATTCTAACTTGTCAAACTTAGGTAGAAATGGTATCCATGACATGCAAATTTTAGAGCTTGTCCCCACTGTGATCCAACAAACTATGAATTTTCTAAATGATTCATGAGCGAGAAGGAAGAGATTATTGATTTGGTAAACACAAATCAACCATTTTAGTTGGGTGGCATTTCACATGGGAAAGGTCAATCCTTTCCCACCATGAGAAAGTTGGTATTTAACCATTAGATCAAATCAATAGAACAATTTTATCATACTTTCTCCACGCTAGATTTTTGTACACACTTTTACCACCATTCCAAATTAAAAAAAGTTCAGATTTTTTTTTTTCAAACATTCTAAAAAGCTGTTTTCAAAATAAAACTTTTTATTTTTTTTAGTATAAAAATAAAAAATAAGATAATATTTTTTGAAAATAAAAAACTTATTTTCCAGAATTTTATTTTCTTAGAAAAATAAAAAACATTAATTTCAAAATAACTTTTTTTAGGATTTTTATTTTATTTTTTGGAATATCTTATTTTATTACGAAATTTTAAAAATTATATTCTTTTTAGAAAAATAAAAAATTTATCTTAGTTTCCAGATTTTTTTTTATTGAAAAATAAATAAATAAATTTTCAAATTTTCAAATTTTTTTCTAACATTCAATAAATGAATTATAGAATTAAAAAAAAAACTTATCTGAATTTTTTTTCTTTCTATTTTTTTAATTTCTGGAAATTAATTCTGAATTTTTAATATTGTTGGAAGATAGTGTGAAGAAAAATCAAGTGTTGAGAGAACATGTTAACAATATGTTCTTCACTTAGGTGACATTTAGAATGGGAAAGGGAAAGATTTTTCCACCATGGGAAAGTAAATTCTAGCCATTAGATCGAAGAGAGACATTGATCATATCATAGTCTCTTTACATTAGATTTTTTCCCTTTATCTTCAATCTCACAATCACCCACCACACACCAATAATCCCACCACCGTCAACTATGATATTCACTTTAATCTTCAAATTGCCGTGTATCAACACCACCTTTCTAACCTAACTCCTCAGAGCAAATAAAGGTATTAGAGAATTAAATTTTCAACCTAACTCTTCAATTTTCCAAATTTCATCGTAATCACCATTGTTTGATCTTGAAGTTATAAGCTAAACATTATATGAATGACAAAAAAATATTCAGAATTATTTTAGTTGATTTTTTTTTCCACAACTTGTTTACCGTCATCAATTTTTATTCACATAGAAGGAGCTTTCTAGATGAAAATTGGAAAACTCTTGTTGTTGACTTCATCAGTTAATATGTTCATTTAAGAAAAGGTTCTTGATGTTGTTATGACTTTCCAGATCTAAACATTCTTTTGTTGTGTTTTTTTAGATTTGAGCTTTTAGATAGAAAAACTGGTGAAGATGAAGATTCCTTTGAAGAACACATGAAGATGAATATTTTGTTGGAACAAAGGGTGTTTTACAAAATCACCTCTTAAGTTTTGATGATAACAAGGTATTAAAATTATCAATTGGATATGCTAAACATTTGTTCAAGTGTACAAGATCCTAATCAAAGTACTATTCATAAAGGTTCTGATTGAACAAGTCAAAGAGCAAAGGAATTTTTATTGAAGCTTAAAGCGTCTGAAAAAATGCGTCTGAAGTAATGCATCTGAAGAAAGCGCTCTTGAAGACACGTCATCAGAAGCAAGGTCATCAGAAGCAAGGTTATCAGAAGCATCTCATCAGAATCCACTTCACCAGAAGCTTAACAGAGTTGACAAAGTGCAGTGTACGAAGTGTACAACCACTAACTCTGCGCATGCCTCTGCAACCACCATCTCTGCAACCTGTCTCTACATCAAGACAAGTATAACAATAATATTTCTGCAGACATTGTTCTGTCTCAAGTGGAATAGATTTGAAATTAGTTCTTCATAGGACAATTATCAAATCAGGCAAAAGATCAATGGTGAAGAATCAAAGCTTCAAGCAAGACAAGTTGATGTACCGGCTAGTTCTCAACGTCTCTCAAATTCTCTATAAATAGGGATAAAGACTTGAAGAACAATATAACACAATAGAACACAACAAGAAAAGGCCAATACTCTGAGCTAAAACGCTGCAAGTTATACACATCATAAACTTAGAGAATTCTTACAAAAGTTCATATCTTAGAATTCTTAAGTCTCTAGAAAAACAGAGTATGTTCTGTCCGTATTGTTTTGTGAATACCTCTGATTGTATATCAAGTATTCAAAACCTTTTTCAATTCTTTGTAATTGTTAAGAGAAGTCTCTTTCTTTTATGATTGAGCAAAGAAGTCTCTTTCTTGTGTGATTGAGCAAAGAAGTCTCTTTCTTGTGTGATTGAGCATAGAAGTCTCTTGGAGTTGTCCTTGAGCATTGAGAAGTCTCTTACTTGTGTGTTTAAGCAACTTGTAATCTGATATTACATTTTAGTGGAACTCTCCTTGGAAGTGCAAGGGGGACATGACTACTTCCGGTTTGTGGAAGGAACCTGTATAATTGTTTGTGTTCTTTCTTTCTCCGTTCTCTTACCTTTATCCGCTGCACTAAGACTCTGAACTCAAGTCAGACTCTGAATCTGAGAACAGTTTTTTTTTCCTTCAGAACGTAAGAAAGAAAAGCTTTTAAAAATACAATTCAACCCCCCCCCTAAATTAATCAAAAAAAAATTGGGCTAATATGTTAATCTGGGTTTCAAAAATGGATTCCAATTATGAAGTGGGTATGATGTTGGTGGGTGAGTGGAGACATGGAAGAGGGAGGATGAAAGATAGTTTAAAATATAATCTAATGTTGATGGAGTATGATAAGAGTGTGTTCTTCATTTAAACCGATTGTTAAAATTTACTTTCCCATGTGAAATGCCACCTTTTAGCTGGTGGTTCCAAGGAAAAAGAAGAACAAGTAAAAGCAGTAGATTGTGACTCTGCATATGATTTAAGGTAAATTATTCTAATAGCTCGTCTCACTAATAATTTGGTAAAAAATTGTTCCTTTGACTTTTAGACCGTTTATCTATTTAACTTTGTACCTTTTCTTTTACTCATATATTTCAAGGTGTTGTGGCCGGAAGTCCCTTTATTTTCTTTAAAAATTAAAGAAGGATAACATCTTTTAAATAAATCATAGATGATCGTGCAAATGTTTCGTTCACTTTATTTTTTTGTTGATAAACATAATATATTCATGCCCAACTGCGTTGCTTAACTCCACAGGGGATTTTTTTTACACATTTTATGAAGTAATTGAGGTTTACGTAAGACGTAACATCTCTAAAGATATCTCCTAAAAAATCTTGAAACATAATTTATTTATTTTTATGCAAAACAATTGGTTCCAAACCAAATGGTTAAGGGCTCAGAGCCTCAGATTATTATTTTGAGTTAAAGTAATTATAATAAAAGCTTAATACAATTGTAATATTTATTACATTGTTTATGTAGTGTTGGCTTTTAATTTATTACCAAATTTTTGTTATTGAAATTGTCTTTAACAAAAAAATAAAAAAATCAAAAGGTACATTTTGTTTCTTTGGTACAGAAAAAGGTGCTACATGTATTATTATTATTTTTTTTTTATGTATACATGTATTATGTATATACTGATACCTAAAAATATTGACCCTTCAAGTTGGAAAACATTTATGTGTTTCTAGAGAGTCAACCTTTTTAGTAAAGTAGTAACGGTTAATTTCCAAAATAAACATTTTTTAAAAAAACTTTAAATAAAATAAGAATTATTTTATAACGGAAAAAAAAATGTTTGGACTATATATTAGAAAAAATAAATGTGTGACTACTTTAAAAAAGTACGACCAAGCACTGTAATATTTTACAGTCGTGGATCTGGGAATATAATAATGACTTCAAATAAAAAATATTGACCAAACAAATAATGAATTAAAATAATATTTTAAATTATTAAACGTGAATGTTGTATAAAAAATACTTAGAGTGCCCCTAAAAAAAAATTAGAGTGATGAGATGTTCCCAGTCCAATTGTCTTTTTTGACAAAAAAAAATGGTCTCTTTGCTTCAATTTATTATCAAATGCATCCAAAATATTATTTATGCTTGAAAAGTATAAATCATTTGTTAAAAAAGAAAAGAAAAGTATAATTCATATTAAAAACTACTTAGATTTGAGATCATATTAATTATATAGATTCAACATGAGAGAGACTACTATCCTCTAAAAAAAAGAACATGATACTACATTTTCTAAGAACAATTTGAGTATAAATCTGACTCATATAGAACGTTGGTGTAAAAAGATTTGCACTCTCAATTAATCATAATCGACGATTATCAAAAACTATTAACTTTAAAAAATAATTAAGGGGAAAAAATTTAAAGTATTTCATTAATCAAAATGTGTTCAATACAAATATTATATTTCATACAAAATTTAAAAACTAGGTGATAATGTAGTTTCTTTAACTAAAACGTGAGTTACATCATTTGTTTGTCTCCGCACAAACTCCCCTTTAATGAATTTGCTTCTAAAATCATACATATATTTGGTTGTGATAAGATTACAGTGTAAATTTATTACATAGAAAATGCATAAAAATCAAACTGATTGATTGTTTTAAATTTACAATCAAATCAATGGAGACTATATCAACCAATAAGACTACATAATCAACTTAAAAAAAAATCAGTGGAGACTATAGTGTTGATTTCATTTGAGAGGCAGGACACAAGTAACAAGTCCCGTCACAATCCCCACCCCAACTCATTCCAAGAGTTGTTCTGTTTCTTTTGTATTGTAATTGACCTCGCTGTTGATTGTTACCCTCCCACTCCCACAAGGGTCGCCACACAGCCACACATAACTGTCCACCCCCAAATAGCCCAGTCCCCACCACCACCACTCTTTCACTTCATTTTATTCCCATATTTTACTATATACACACACGCCAAGAAATTATTACAGATTTACGAATCTTTTGATGGAACTCCAAATTACCATATTTTTTCCTCTAAGAATCAAAAGGTTAACGACAAACAAATATTATTATTTTACCGATAATAAGTAGTTGCAGTGAAATTGGATTCAAATCCTTAAGTAATGTATCATGTACGTGCGAGCCTCGATAAAAAAATGTAGTTAAAATGAGAGATTTGACTAAAAATGATCGATAAGATTCTTAATCAACACAGTTGTAGATACTTCACGTCAATAACATAATTATTATAAATAAAATTATTACTACTTTAATCCTTCACACCCAAAAAAATATTTAAAAAATAATGTTTTGTTTAATATTGCTATATATATGAAGGTTCATTCCCTTAGCTTTGGCACTCAAGTCTCACACTCATTCTGTCTTCACGAACACCATAGGAAGTAGGAACAAGCAAGAGCTAACCAATTATTATCAAAATCATGCAGGAGGATAAGAAGATGAAAGTGAAGAAGGGATGGCTTGCAGTTCAAGTGGGTTTGGAGGAAGAAGAAGAAGGTGGTTCTTGCTCTCAGAAATTTGTCATACCTATCTCTTATCTTTACCATCCACTTTTCAAGCGTCTTCTTGACCAAGCTTATGATGTTTATGGCTACCATACCAATGGTCCTCTCAAGCTTCCATGTTCTGTGGATGATTTCCTTCATCTTCGATGGCGAATTGAGAAAGAATCTCCTAACCAACATAACCATAACCACCATCAGAATCGTCTTCCTCATGCTCTGATTTTCCACTCTTGTTGACTCAAAATTTAGAACTCTTTTTCTTATTTGCCTTTTTAAATACTGCTATGATTGAATATTTGAATAGCTTTTAGTTTTGTTTAGGGATTTGATGATACCGCTCTGTAATTTTTACTGCCAGAGAGAGGGAAAGTTGAAAAAAGGAATAGTACTATGCTTGGAGACAAATCTTCTTAAGCAGAGAAAACATGTCTAGTGTTTGTTTGTGATTGTATGTTTTTGTGTTTTGGTTAATTTGCTCGGACATGGTCTAGAGAGAATATTGATGAAATGAAATTTTATTATTTTCTCCTTAACTTTTTTTTTCTCCCTTTTTTATGAGTTTTTCCTTTGGATTTGAAGCACCAATTACGACATTCACACTTTCAGGGATATCGACGATGGTGTGGTTGAAACCAGACCATCCCAAATTCAAGCTTGGAATTTCAATTATTTTAATCAAAACATACATTATATTCTAGACCGTTTTATCTTGATCCAACCACCACCAATAAATTATTGCAAGAAGCAAATATTTTCTTTAATCTTTATTATCCAATTTTAGAGTAAATACGAATACCAATGATAATTGTTTCAGTCAGATATTTAACTCGGAATGTTTTGAGTCAGTTTTATTTTAATTGAAACTCATTACTTACCGGAGTGCAATACAATAGTTATTGGAATATAGTATAGTGCTTTTATTTAGATTAAATTCAAACTAGTATACTTTGGTATATGATATATGAATGAATGGTGATGAGCTAGTCCCATTATGTGGCAAGCAATTGGAATATAGAAGTGGTGGGTTGAATTGATACTTGGTGGAGCAATGAAGAGAGGAATAGTAGTGAGAGCCAGCGCATGGATACACTTTACTACTGTGCGTGCAATGCAACAACGCTGCGACTGGCTTTGCTTTTTGGAACATTCACAACAACTAACCTGCTGCAACGGATCGTTAATGTTGCTTGCTGCCTCCTTTGTCCCACTTTACACTCTTTACTTGTCTGCTGCTAAGGCTGTGCAGTGCATCCATTCTTTCTAGTTTATGCCTTTTTTTTTTTACAAAAATTATTTCTTACAATAAATTTATAAATCTTTATTGTCTTCATGTGGAAATAAAGGGGTAATCCCCCACACACAAAAAGAAAAAAAGATTTTCTTTTACAATAAACTAATTAATTATATTTGAAATAAAAGGAAACCCCGCTCAAAATAAATAAGATACAATAAAACTTTTTCGTTTTATTCTTTTAAAAGAAATTGAGACACGACATAGCATAATTTAAATAATTGTAATATTCATCGTCAATTTGTCCCTCAAATTGAATGAATCTCAAAATGCAATGCATTCATAAGATCCATCTTTGTGTCTGAATCACTTATTACATTCATAGTTGACAATATTCAATTGGTTTCAAAAGGTCATGGTTATGAAATTACAAATTTAAGTATCAGTATAATCCCAGCAAATACCATAGAAAAATGAATTTTATAATCATTTTGCAATAACAATAATCAACTTGAAATATGGTAAAGCAATGTATGTCTCCCTGAATTTAACTCAATTAATAGATACAATGCATTGTAACATGGAAGAACTTGAGTTCAAACCTCAAATACCCACGTTATAATATAAAAAACAACATTTTATAATATATGATCAGATATTTTTTTTGGTGAATTATATACGATTGCATCTTGTATGTTGTTGTAGCATTTACTAGATGCATTACTTGATTAGTCCATGCTACTAGAAAATAGTGGCTAGCTAGGAAAAAAGTTCGAGCGGCCCACAACAACAAAATATAATATATAAGCAAAAAAAATTATATTGTAATAAGATTTTTTTTTATAAGCCAAAAGCAAAATTACATAAAAAGAATAGTGTTCAACTAAGTTGGTACCCTATTTTAGTTTGTTGCCAATTGCTCATATACATAATTAAAAAAAAGGGAAAAATTATAGAAAAATGTCAACAACCCTAACAGGCAAAACCAAAAAATAAAAATTCAAAAAGTGGATTCAACCCTAAACATTTGTAGCAATTAAGCTCAGGTCTAAATTTTGGCGAATGAACCAGTCGTCAACACGAAATCGGATCACGTACCATCAACTCCCTGCAACAAAGACAACAAGCATTGACGACTCTTTCGAGTCCATACAGTACCACTGACAAATGCTTGAAAATGGGGGTGAATTCGACCGTCAACACGGTAATTAACGAATTCACACGCACCAACTCATCTTAATCAGCCATTTCTGGCCCACATCAAGCGAGCTTGCAAACCCAGCTGAGGCACATTGAGGATGGCATATGAACTCGACCGCCAACACGATAACGAATATCGCACATCCACAATTTACAGTGACAAACAGCGCAAATTCACGACCATTTCTAGCCACACAATCCAAAATCAATCACGAGACAAAGTAAGATTATTTGAAAACCACAACAACCAAAGCAGGTCAATCCTTGCAAAACTGAATTGTGAAGCAAGCGAACCTGCAAAGAAACCAGATATGCAACAACCGTCCAAACAGAAACCACCATCGACACCCACCACAACCCTTGCAGACGGCGAATCAAAGAAAGCCGGAGGAGGGTTGATCGTGTTGGAGCAGATGTGGCCGCCAGAAAGAGTGATATATCTCACCTTGGTTGTTGAAACCAGACGACCCAAACCACCAACGGTGGTTGTTGAAAATAGACGGCCCAGACCACTAGCGATGTGTAGGACGTCGACGAAACCATTGACATTGAAATCGCCGAGAGATAAGGGAGATGGGTGGTGCGGAGGGCAGCAGCCGCTCATCGCACCACCATCTATAACAGCTACATCAGAGAAAAGAGTGGAAAGCGATGATAAATTGGTGTGGCGGCTAGATTTGGTGAGGTGAGGAGCGGCTAGGTCAAAAAATTATATTGCATTCCTTAATAATTTTTTTATTGAATATGTTATTTTTTATGTTATTTATGTAATTTACAATTTAAATAGAGGATGTATTTATTTATTTTTTGCTTTTTTTATTAGGGGTTCACTTTCAATTTTACAACATGCCTTTAATTTGATTGGGACGGTCCTGAAAAGGAGGCAAGGAGGCTACATTAAATCCTTACTTTTTAGATGAGACTTGATCACATACATTCGCAGATTGGATTGGTTCGGTTTTATGAGGAAAAATCATCTGATCCAATTACTTCAGTTTATTTATTTCTTCATCCAATTAGTTTGGTTTTAAAATCAAATCCAATCCAATCTGATAAAAAAAAAAAAGGTTTGTATTAGATTGGTTTTCGGTTTTCTTAAAAAATATATTATTTTATGACATTTCATAAAAATGTATGGTTACGAAAAAAAATGAATAAGTAGAAAATAAAACAATAGGTTAAGTAAAATACTTACAAAATCATAAATTAATAATATTTCTTAAAATAAAGAAAAAAATCAACATTATTAAATAACAAGTCCAAAAAATAGTTACAAGATTGTAAATTAAGGAAACATTTATAAAAATTTCATATAATAATATATATACAAGTATATATTTTGGTTTGGATTGGATCGGATCGGTTTATACAAAGGAAACCGAAAACCAATCCAATCCATTTAAAATTGCGGTTTTATTTTAGTTTTTGATTTTCGGTTCGAATTTTGGGGTTTGCATTAGATTAGATTGGACGTGAACACCCCTAGTTTGTATCATGGTGGATAGTTGTTCAACCAACTTTAAATCATGTAAGTATAATTAACGAAGAGGGTTAACAACGCAATAATCTCAATATAAAAGATACGCCCGATTGAAATTCAACAAACAAAAAAAATGAAACTTTTTTTTTTGGTTGTAAATAGAGATAACTTTTAACCAAAACTGTTATTACAAACTACATGGAATCATGAGACACCTAAACAAAGAAACAAGAGCCAAGCTCAAACAAACAAGAAAGCTACTAGTCTCACAAATGAATCATCAGAGGTTGTACCTTCTTGAATTGCAATCCTCTGATGTAAACAATCATTTTGATTTGGTTAAGGAGTTGTTGAACAAGCAAGTAACAATTCTGAAATCTTCTATTATTCCTCTCCTTCCAGATCATATACAAGGTCACACTCAACACCATTCTATGAGCTTGATGCATACCATCTTTTTTGTTGCAATGAGACTGAACATATTGCAAAATAGACTGCCAGTTGCTAGTATTGATGCTCATATTCATCCATCTCATAGCACCTGTCTACACATCATTAGCAAATTCACAAGTAAAGAATAAATGAGAATGACTTTCATTCTCCTTACACATAATGCAAACCTGGTCACATTGGATACCTTCTTTCAGCATCCTATCACAAGTTGGCAGTCTAGCATGAATAATTAACCAAGTAACGAACAAACATTTGGAAGGGGCTGGATTATTACATATCATTTTCCTCCAACCAACCTTTGCAAACTCACCTCCTAGTGCATCATACATTCTCTTAATAAAAAATGTGAAACTTAATGATCAAATTTGTCAAAAAAATAAACTCATGGGGTGACAAATGTCTCTCTAAAACAGGCCGCAAGGTAATGAACAAATCGATGTTACATGTTATTCCTTCGTATGTAATGAGTATTTTCCTCTTACCTATGTCACTCATTAACACTATTGGAAAACGATGAACTCGTTTTGATGGGGCCATAGCGGCTCTAATAGTCATGAAATTTATTGGATGTCTTGGGAGAAACTATGGATGCATAAAAATTACGGTGGTATGGGATTCAAAGACCTCCCAGTTTTCAACTTGACAATGTTAGGTAAACAAAGGTGAAAATTTTAAATTGATCCACATTCTCTGGTGTCTCGCATGCAATATTTTTTGTCTAGGAGCTACCTTACAACATCCATTTGCCATAATCTAAGCTTTGTTTGGCGAAGCATTCTGCCCACTCGTTGTATTGTTCGAGGTGGGGCACAATGGTGTATTTGGACAAGTATGTATATTACTATGTTTAACGAACCATGGCCTTTGAATGACAAGTGCATAGATGACAATACTACAGGTGCACATTTTGTTTGAAATTATCATGTCCACAATCTCATTGATGATACAACGATGAGTTGGATTCACACTATAGTTTGGAATGGATATAAAGTCCGATATCATGAACACTACTCTCCTTGTTGAGGTTCTTGAAGATAAATTAATTTAAATAACAAAGAAAATAGATACGTACTCAATAAAAATTGTGTATTGTCTTTGTGTGGAGGAGCTAGTAGATACAACCCATTCGTGAAGTACGAGTTTTTGGTCAGGGATTTTGTTTTTGTGCCTCTTAAAATTAAGAATTTAGTGTGACAAATGTGTTGTGTTGTAAATTGTCCCACAAATTATGTTAGTTGCAGCGGTGAAAGTGAGGACTAGTTTGCAGCGATTGCGTATACAAGGACTAGTGTGTTCACCCAGACCACAATGTCTTGCTCCGAGTGGTTTAGGTCCACGTGTCTTCATGTGATTGGCTTTTTAACCGGTTCAGAACACAAACAAATATTAATATAAACCAGATAAAATATCAACCACTTGTATTTTCCTTCTTAAAAAAAAATATAAACCAAAAAATAACTATAAATATGTATTGATGTAAATTTTTTATTTTTTAAAAAAAATATTATTGTAAGAATTAAAAAGGTGGCCTATACTCCTTCCGTTTCTTTAAGTGTCTTTTTAGAAAATTAACACCAAAATAGCGATGTGTATTTTTGCACATTTTCTTTCTATTATACTCTCATTTAATCCACCAATAAATTTCTATTTCACACACTTTATCTTTCCAATAAATTTAATATGTTATGTTTCTCCCCTAACAAACAATTATTATATTTTTCTCCAACAAATTCCTATTTTTTTACGCACTTTCTCTTTCATAACAAACAATTGTCAATTTTTTAAATATTGTGCACATCTTTTTAATTATTGTAAGTCAATATAAAAATTATTTCAACTTCACATTTATCAAAAGTTAAAAAAAAATTAACTTTCTTCAAACTCCTTTAATCAAAGTTAAGGCTTCAACTAATGCTAGAGTCACACTTGAAATTTTTAACAATTGTTACTTATCTTATTTATAGAATTTTAACTCTTCTTGAAACTATTCTTTAGAACCAAAAAAAATTTGTTTAAATTTGAAGATAACAAGAAACAAATTTTGTTTAAAAAAAACAAACAAACTTTGTTTAAAAAAACAACCTTTAATTTTCCAAATAGATAACATTAATTAGTTTTACTGGAAAAGATAAAAGTAATTGACAAAAGGTATAATTGACAAATCATACTATTAAAATAAAATAAAAAAATTAAATATAAACGAAAAATTCGAATTTTTTTTTTCCGACCCTATTGCCCAAAAAAATTTCAAGTCTGACCCCCTTTGAGAAAAAATTTCCAAAATGACCCACTTTCATTTTTGGAATTTTTTTTTTTTGTCCTTTTCCCCATTCCC
>Ga0228711_1008680_pt1 | contig 14136 bp, 9 predicted proteins | sample MedpolnodulmetaG_2_FD_177996 | JGI IMG/M metagenome (GOLD analysis project Ga0228711, IMG submission 177996) | Root nodule microbial communities from Medicago polymorpha collected in Santa Monica, California, United States - brown nodules | ecosystem: Host-associated > Plants > Roots > Nodule...
TTTTTTGACAATGAGCAATTTTAGTGTTTCTTATCTCAGTTTTTTTATAACACCGTTTTCAGTTTAGTGTTGCTATAGTTTTTCTTGAAACTTTGCATAGGTTAAAGAAAAGGTCAAATTTCGTTCAGATATAATGTCTACACATAGTCATTCAAGTTTGAATAGGCCTTGGTATTGTTTCTTTTTCAATTTCTGATTTTTGGATTTTTCAAATTGGAGATTTCAGTTTGGCAAAATTATAATTAAATGTCTAGCAATATTTGGAAAATGATAAGGCTTTTAAATTGGTGGTCTATTTAGCAAGAAAGGAACAAGTGTCTGTTAACAAGTGTCTGTTTCATAATATTGTTCTTTCGACTAAGTAGGTTGTAGAAAATGTTAGTCTTACGATGTATTTTGGAAGTTTTGCTTCAAATACGTGTATGTATTATGATTGGACATTTCAACTGCATGACGAGGTAATTTTCTACATAATTTGGAGCTACTTTTATTTTTATAAAAATCTGCTGTGTTTTCTTGGGTGTTTATGGCATATTGGACTGCTGCAGCGGCAACATAGACACATTTATACTATTCATGTGCAGCATAGTGGGTTTCATTATGCTCTTTGCTTTGGTCTGCAAGTGCTTTGGAATAGCATGCATTCTGGTTTTTCAGTTTAGGTGGGTGTAGTCTGGCCCTTTAGGATTGTTGGGTTTGGTTTGTTTTCTTTTGGGTGGCTTCTTTTGTTCTCTGTATTATTTCCTTTTGTTTCTTTTACTGCTACTACAAAACTATTGTAGCTTCTTCACCTATTTTATGTATTGTGTATCTCTTAGATGATATCTTAATTACGAATTATGGTCATACTATATTTATTGGTCCTTCAAATTTCAAATATAACACAAGCAGCATATGTATGCACTCTAGACCACACATGCAAATTTTTTAGGTTGATATGGATCAATATCTTGGTTTATACTTGAGCATTTGGTACTTCCATTATACTGGCACGCATGCATAATGACTAAGCTAGCAGATAATGCTATTTTGCACCCCTAATCTTATGCTTGATACTCGAATCAGCCATGAATGTATAAGCTCCCTTGTAGTTACTAAATAACAACAGATAGGTGCATTTACATTAGTATTAAATACACATCAATGTGTAACTTGCCAAAAAAGAAATGCTAATTAGTCAACAGAAGATATTAAGTGTGGCATACAACCTAATTATTTAAAATTAAGCCCCATCAATTCTCTTTAACCATACATGTAAATGGATAAAAATGAAGTGTGAATCTCAAAAATCTGGGTTGACTAATACGGTTCAAAGCTAAATGATTACTATGCATGTCTGATCCTATGGTTGACTTCCTATTATTACCAAATTTGCTGTCATGTTAATACTGTAATTGTTGTTTGCTTGATAATCAAGTCATCCATAAATGCAGTAAGAAATGTATGTGATAACTGCATTTTCAAGAGGGCTATGCTTGCAATACTTGATTAAATGAATTCAATATATACGTTTTTTTTTTTGTTAACAAGTATATATGTAAAGCAGTATCAACTCCACTATTTCATTTCTAACTTATGTATAGATTGAAGCAAACAACACTACTATTTTAACCATTTATATTGTTGACATATAATACAGCAAAAAAATTACCCAATATCGATCCTCAAGTATATATAGTATAGAATTGATATCTCTTAAAAATTTCCTTTCAAACTATTTTTTTTTATTCATATACATAGATTATATTAACATAGTTTAGAGTGATAGGGAAAATTTTATGCGATTTATTTTCACACTAAAATGATGAACACTAATTGTACAAAGCAATCAACCACTTGAAAATTCAAAATCGTGCAAACAATTTTTTGAAAGGTTGCAAACAGATAACATAGACCGCAAAATAACTTAAGCCCTATATATAGGTATCAATCAAAATTTCAAATATTATTACTAATATTAAGGTTCATAGTATTTTTTTTCAACATAAAAAAAAGGCATAATCATAGTTATGGACATTTTTCTCTTTCTGTATCGTGGTTGGATTTTTTATTTTAATTTTCTCTTTCTATATCATGGTTGGATTTTTTTATTAGAATATATATTAAAGTGAATTTTTTGTTTAGGGAAGTAAAGTGAATATTTTATTATCTTTGTATAATTATGTCGGTACTTTTAGTCGACAAGACCTGTGCGGAGCACGGGTCCATGGTCTAGTTATATCCAAATGCACTTCCACATCCAATCCAAAACCCTTTCCCCCAAATTTCAAACAATTTTAGGGTTTTACTCTTCAATCTCTATGGAACCCAAGATTCCAAATTTCCTGAATACGAGATGCCTGTTGTTACATGGGGTGTGATTCAAGGTCGCAAAGAGAAACTCGTTTCGCGGGTCATCATCTTCGATTATCTCAAGGGTTTGGGAATTATTCCTGACGAATTGCAGGATTTCGAGCTTCCTTCAACCGTTGAAGTTATGAGGAAACGTGTTGAGTTTATTCAGAAATTGGGGTTAAAGATTGATGATATAAATCAGTATCCTTTGATTTTGGGTTGTAGTCTTAGAAAAAATATGATTCATGTTTTAGGTTATTTAGAAAAAAATGGGATTTCTAGGTCTAAACTTGGTGAATTTATTAAGAATTATCCACAAGTTTTGCATGCTAGTGTTATTGTTGAGCTTGCCCCTGCTGTTAAGTTTCTTAGAGGGCTTGATGTGTAGAAAGATGATATTGGGTTTGTGTTGCAAAAATATCCTGAACTTTTAGGGTTTAAGCTTGAAGGTACTTTGAGTACTTCAGTAGCTTATCTTGTTAGTATTGGTGTTAATCCTAGGGATATTGGTCCAATGGTTACACATCATCCTTATTTTTTAGGAATGAGAGTTGGTACTATGATAAAGCCTTTTGTTGATTACTTGGTTGATTTAGGGTTGCCTAAGAAGATTCTAGCTAGGATGTTGGAGAAAAGAGCTTATTTACTTGGCTATGATCTTGAAGAGACTGTGAAACCTAATGTTGATTGTTTGATTAGTTTTGGTTTGAGGAGGGAATGTTTGCCTTCGGTTATTGCTCAGTATCCACAAATTATTGGGTTGCCTCTTAAGGCTAAATTGTCTTCACAACACTATTTTTTCAGTTTGAAGCTTAAGATTGATCCGGAAGGGTTTGCGAGGGTGGTGGAGAAGATGCCACAGGTGGTTAGTCTTCATCAAAATGTGATTATGAAACCGGTTGAGTTTTTACTCGGTAGGGCAATACCGTCGCAGGATGTGGCTAGTATGGTGATCAAGTGTCCTCAATTGATTGTGCTGCGAGTTGAGCTCATGAAGAACATTTATTACTTCTTCAAAAGTGAGATGGGGAGGCCCGTAAATGAGCTTGTGGAATTTCCAGAATACTTCACTTATAGTTTGGAATCAAGGATTAAACCTAGACACCAGAGGCTCACGAGCAAGGGGATAAAATGTTCGTTGAATTGGATGCTGAATTGTAGTGACAAGAGATTTGAAGAGAGATTGCCGGGCAATTATATCGAAACCAAAAGTATAGGTCCTTCATTCCGTATTGGTGGGAAATTAGAGCTACCAGGAAACGATATAGTTTCAGGTGAGGAAGAGGAGAGTGACGATGAAATGCTATACAGAAGAACGGTTTCTCTTTAGCACAACAATGCATTTTTTTTTTATTTTGCTTGATGAAACAACTATAGAGCATAACTGTCATGTCATCAAATGAAGGACAAAGATTCATCTCTATTTCCATTTTATGTTATTATTATTAGTTGAAGGGAGGTATGAAACCATTGATTGCATGTGGTACAGTACATGTTAGTTATGTCCTTAACTTCCATGCATTTTGTGTCTGTTTGGATTTGGTGTCTTGGTCGTCTGCGCTTTCACAGTTGAAATTGGATTAGTATCATCATGAAACAAAAATTCATTAATAAGTCAGTTACATGGTCTTGCCATACATGGCCTTATTATAGTAAAAAAAAAAGAAAAAGAATTCTGCTCTTCCCCTTGCACATTTTGCTCGCGCTCAGCATGATTTTCAGTTATACCCTTGCGTGAGTTAAGTCACGTTGCGTGACTTAACTAACCCACCTTATAAGTTCTGGGTGACTTAAGTCACGCACCATTGGCCTGTGCGCGAGTTAACTCACGCATGTTGGCCGGTGGTCTAAACTCAAGAACACACGTTTTTTGGACGGTGGTTAGGTTTTCAACATTCAATCTACACATTTTTTTACAACATTTACACGTTTTTTTGACCACATTTATGGTAGTTATAACTTACACTACCATTCTCACCTATAAACACCCCTCCATACTTCCCCATTTCCTCACACCAAATCACTTTCTCTCCCTCCTCACTCTCTCCCTCTATTTCTCTTCTTTCTTTTTTTCATTCAATAGTCTTTTGGGGGCAAAAGTGATCAGACTTCTTCGGGACAAAATAGTGAGTAGCCGACTTGGGGTAGTGATCAACCCTTGTGATAAAATTAAATTTGCTTCTTTTTACCCCAAAAACTTTTTACCGTGGGACTATTTAACAAAAATTGATCTAGTCCAATCTGATGTGATTTAATCTGAATCAATTTTTGGATATTGAATTACCTTCTCTCTTTTTTTCATTCAATAGTCTTTTGGGGGCAAAAGTGATCAGACTTCTTCGGGGCAAAATAGTGAGTAGCCGACTTGGGGTAGTGATCAACCCTTGTGATAAAATTAAATTGGCTTCTTTTTACCCCAAAAACTTTTTACCGTGGGTAAAAAGAATCTTCTTGGGTATAAAAAGAACCAGATTTAAATTTATCCTAAGGGTTGATGATGTATTTTTCCCAAGAAGGCTACTCACTATTTTGCCCCAAGAAGGCTGGTCACTTTTTACCCCAAGAGGGTAAAAAGAAAATATGTAGGTTATTTAGTGAATTCGAATAAACGTATCAATTATTGTATGAATTCTATTAATAAAATGAGATGTTATTATATGTATTAATTTTGTTCATTTCTTTTTATTTATATTTGCTTTTATTTTCTAATTTTGTATTTAATGAATAAATCCGAATAAATATTAATTTAGTTCATTTCCTTTTATTTATATTTGTATTTATTTAATGAATAAATTTGAATCAATATTTATTTTAAGTGCATAAAGTAAATAAATAATTTATAATAACCTAAATTAATAAATTTTAATAAAGTAAATAAATTAGAATAAAGTGAACAAATAATTAAGAAAATAAATAAATTAGAATAAAGTGAATAAATAAATTAGAATAACATAAATAAAATAATTTAAATATAGTAAATAAATTAAAAAAAGTGAGTTCAAATAAAGTAAATAAATAACAAGTAGTGTGAGTTAACTAACGCAACGTTAGTTAAGTAGTACAAAATTTAACACTTGCGTTACTTAACTAACGCATGAGTATTTTCGACAAGGCTGTTGGGCGTGAGCAAAAAGTGCTGGGAGAAGAGCAGAATTCTAAATTTTGCGCTCAAATTTTTATAAGGTTTTTTAGCCCGAACCTAAAAATCCCGGTACTCGTTTGGGCTAGCCCATATGGGCTGCGGGTAGCCCGCATAACCAAAAAAATCATAGATATTATATATATTTTTTAAATAATTATTTACTTAGTTGATTATTAAAGTAAAAGATAAAATTGAAAAATTCAATAAATTAACACACAAATATAAAAGTAATAAAAAATTATATTTAATTGATTCGTTGCTTATAATTTTAATGATCGGATATATAAATATATATTACCATAACATACATAATTTATTTAAAATTACTTTCCGCGACGTTTGTACGATAATGTTTACAAATTATTTTTTGTGCTAGGAATTATTTAAACATATTAAAAATATATTTTTTAAGAAATTTTATAGGAGTATTTCATAGTAAATTTTTATTTAAAAAAAAATAAGGGTCGACCCGTTTAGCCCGCGGCACGTGTAGGGCCGGGCTCGAGGTAGTATTTTTCAAACCCGTATTTCAATCAGGCTTTTTGGCCTCGACCCGATAAAACCTGAAGCCCGTTACGACCGCCTATAAACGGGTCGGGTAGCCGTTTTTGACAGCTCTGATGGTAAGGGATGATGCATGCAAACAATGGTGAAAAAAAGTGTAATACTCTTTTCTGTCTCAATCATAAGTAAAAAATAGTTTTTTAGATTCATCGAGTAACTGATGTATTTAATTTGTATTACAGATCAAATACATTAGTTATTCAATAAATCCTAAAAGTGAAATTTTGCTTATAATTAAGACTAGATAGAGTAAGTTTTTAGGTGGAAAAAATGTGTACATTACATTGTTATGCGAAGGACTTATTTATAGGCTGAAGAGGAGCCGTTGAGGAGTGGTCGATGACTGTTACTGGCGATGTCCTTCAATGTCTAAATTTGGTGGCGGTTGGGAGGCGTCATGAGTCATTGAAGCGTTATGAGTTGGAGAGGATCCGAAACCGGTGATTTGTTTTGTTGGATTGGGCCCTTGTGATCATGAAGAATCTGGGTCAAAGGCCAATTCAGAGAAAAATAAAGGCCATTACTTTTCTCGCCCTCTGAGTTTCTCGCGCGCCCTATACGGATTCTAAAATCTAAAATATTTCAACGTGTTTTTGGAGGTTTTAAGAAATTTTTATGCAGTTAGAATTATAAAATCCAAATTGCATAGGACATCTGAGAAGCTCATAAGGTGGGAAAAGAAATAGTCAAAAATAAATCTGAGTGTTTCTCTTTAGACCCCTAATATCTCCAATGCTCCTTATCAATACACTTCCGGTTGTTATCTATCCAATGTACATTTTTTTGAAAAACATACATCCCGTGTATAACTATGGAATGTATATTTAAGGACTCTTAAGAGATATTAGGGGCTAAAGAGAAATGCCTTATTCGATCGTCAGCTTGTGCTTCTTGGCCAATTGCCACCCGACGCCACAAGTTGCGCTGTCCAGCCACTTGTTACCTCTCCCTATGCCGCCTTTCTGCGCACGGCGCCGATAGAATTTCATACAAACAAAAAAAAGAATGAACATACAAGTGCATTTACTGGTTTATTTTCTACACAACTATTTGATTGATATAGATAACATGTTACGAACATTTCTTTTATCGCCAAATTTATTCGATCAGTTAATTATTACATTTAAATATTTCAAGTTATTTTATCATTTGTTTCCTTCTCTTGTTCAATTATTCTATTTAAGAGCAAAATCTCACAACATATATTACTGGTCTCTACAAATGATGTCACCTTGCTGTGATCTTGTTACTGGGATTCATTATGTGGACTAACTATACTTTAGGCTAAAGTTGTACAAATGGATGAATCTTAATTTACATGGTTTCTTGCACTAAATTATTGCGATAAAATAATGAATATGAGGCTGGTAATAACAGCAATAATAAATAGTTATTGTGATACGTTAGTAGAAAATGGTTATTTACATACAATAGTAATCTTCTATAACATATATAATTTTTTTTTTAAAAAGTGTAACAAATTAGATGAGTATATTTATAGATGATTAGTTTGGTTTTTTTTTGTTGTTGTGGTGTCCGGGGTTCGAATCCTGGACCTTTAGTCCTTATCAACTGAGCTAAGTTCACGGGGACATGGTTAGTTTGATTTGTTATAACTTGAAAGTAACAAACATTTATATTTTTAGTTTTAATCAAAATCAAAATTTCATAAAAAAAACACTGTTCATAATTTTCAAACGTTAACGTTGTAAAAAGAACGGAAAGACGGACATGCGAGTGTCTGTTTTTCGCTAGTAATACATAAATTTGATATATAAATTGATCGTATCAGACTATATAAAGAGGTTAAGACGTAAGAGAAGTGTGAGTAACACTCCCTTTTCAACGTTCTCTTTGACACTCATTCATTTAATAAATGAAACTCACGAGTCTCGCTACTTTACGTTGGATCCATTTCAAAAATATAGGATCAACATTGATTTCATTCAATAAATGAGTAAGTGTTAGAAAGAGTTTTTTTTTTTGTTTTTTTTGAATAAGAGTGTTAGAAACAACATTGAAAATAGTGTGTTTCTAGCACTCCTAAAGGTTAATTCTTTTGATAATTCATGCATAATATATTTATTTTTTTTGTTGGAAATGCATAATTAATAACTGATGATGGTCTTTAAAAAATAAAACTAGCTGATTAACAAAGGGTAGATGAAGAATCGAGAAAAAAATTGTTTTGATTTCCTACAACGGTTGTGTATATATATATGTGATCCGACAGTTGTGGAGACCCTTAAATTTAGAGAAATTAATCTTCTCTTTCTAAATCGAACGGTCCTCGCCATTACAACAGTTTTACCATACATTTGTTGTAGAGAATAAATGTCTAGAAAAAATGGAACGAAGCTGGCAAAAGGTAACAACAAATAAAGAAGACACAATTTGAGCGGGGTCAGGGTGAATACATGCAAATGAATCCAACTTTAAAACCATGTGAGGGAAAGAAAACCGAAGAAACCTTAAAAACAATGATCAGCTTTATAGAAATTTACCAAGAGAGGTTGTTTTAAAAATGGAAGTATGCTCGTTATTTGCACCGCACAATGTGGCATTTTATTCACTTTTTACCCACTTTCGCTTCGTCTAACTCGATGTATTGTGTAATTATTTTCTTTGTTATGAATGTATTTCGAGACATATATTTTAATAAATGTAAATAATAGTAAATATAGTTCATAAAGTATATGAAATCTGTCAATTTAGTCTTGAATGTATACAAAAATTCGTAAATTATTTTGTCTCACAAAGTAACAAATAAGGAATTGTTACCTTAGTCCATGTTTAATAAAGAGTGAATCATCAACTTCGTCCTTGAATTTACAAGCATCAGTCAAAATCGTCCCCAAATTTTGCAAAATATCAATTTTGTCCCTGAATTTCTCTCACGTCCATCAAAATGGTCCATCCGTCCAAAATGTCCGTTAGCGATGCTGAGCTGGCTCCCTGCATGTTGTGTTGTCCTGTACACAAGTCAAAAAGGAAGCCACATGTACAATGACTAAATTGATGGAAATGCAAAAAAATCAGTCATACCCATCAGATTTTCCATTTTTACCCCTGTTTTATCTTTACCTTCCAACCTCAGATTTCAGTCATACCCATCAAAACAATCCCCAACCTTTCTCCTTCCCGCTAAAACCTTCATCACCTTCTCCTCTCCAAAATCATCATCAGTGGGTTTTTTAAGAACGAAACGCCCTTTGGTTAAGGTAAGTCTCACATCCACCTCACCTTCTCCCCCAGTTCGTCTTCACCATTTTTTTGGCCCTTTTTTAATTTTCGTTTTTAGTTTTGATGATTTCGTTTTTAGTTTTAATGATTTCGTTTTCATTTTTAATGATTTTGTTTTCAAGTTTTCAGTTTTTTGTTGTTGTTTAGATTAGTCTTATTAGGGTTTTCGGTTTAAAAAATAGAAAGATGATTTTTGTTCAGGTTGGTTACTATATTTGATAATGGTGGAAATGTAGAAAATGTTGATGCTTGTAATGGTGGAAATGCAGAAAATGTTGAGGCTGATAATGGTGGAAATGCAGAAAATGTTGATGCTGTAAATGGTGGAAATGTCGATGCTGCAAATGTTGTAAATGCTGCAAAGATCAAGTTGTGTTTTCTGCGTTTTGTATTTTGTTCTGGAAAGCTTGCCTTTCAAGGACCAAACTGATAGTTAGTTATATAATTCAAGGGCTGATTTGATGTTTTTTACCATAATCTAGGGATGGATTTGATGGATAGCCATAAAATTTAAGGACTAATCTGATGTAAATATTTTGACAGAAAGGTTACATGAAGATTCATCTTCAACCTCTTTTCATTACAACATTACACACGTCTAGTACAATTCGGAAGCATGTTCACAAACTCAAACAAGCAAACCATGATTATCAAAAACTTAATCAACCTAAGCTCAATTCCTAAAGCATCAACTTTGTCCATCAACCTCACCCTCCAAACAACTTCATTCTCACTTTCCTTTGACTTGAACATGAAGATCGATTTTCTAAATATTTTTTGCCCACACCCACCCCATCATTTCGGATTCAATTACAACAGTTTTGTTTGAAGGAATTTTGGAGATTTTTTGATTTCAGATCCAATCAAAAAATTAGGGTTTGATGTTATTTCAATTGGGGAAGAACATTACCACTAATTATTGGAAGAATTTTTTGGAAATTTTGGAGTGTGGATTAAAGATTGTAAAATTAGGATTCCAATTTTATACATTTGGAGAAGAAATAGCCATTAGGGAAGAGAGACGTTGGGGAAGATGACATTCTTACATTGTCTGCAAATTAGCCAAATTAGTCCTTGAAAATGTTGGTTACAATCGGCCATATTAGTCCTTGCTTGTGTGGCGTCTGACATGGCAGTCCATGTGAGAGATTGGCATTTTACAAATTCAGGAACGAAATTGATATTTCGCAAAATTTGGGGACGATTTTGGCTAATGCTTGCAAATTCAGGGACGAAGTTGATCATTCACTCGTTTAATAAAGTTGATAGAATTCTAGTTATAGCTCATCAGTTGTGTCTAAATTAAAATGTGTGGGCAATGGAATTCGAACCGCATACGTTAAGTTGAAGATGCATTTTGTAAACCAACGAACCAAATGAGAAATCATATATTTTCTTTTCTTTTTGTGAATGAAAATAAGAAATTGTTTCACATTTAGGATGTTATTAATATGTAAAGGTTAGTTTACTTGGTCCCATTTTACATATTTGATGTTATTGATGTTAGTTATAAGGATGTCTGTTTTTAATATTATTGATGTTATCTACAATATACATAGAGGATGAGTCTTTTTTTTTTTTTTTAGGCATTCATTTTTTTCAACATTCAAGGTATGATAGAAACTCTAAAAAAATTGCTTCTTGGTAAACCGAAATGGTGCTATTGAAGAGAAAATTTACAAGTGGAACGATAACAACCACTCTTGTGTGATTCTTAATGTTGATGGTAGTTATCTTGACTCCCCCTAGAGCTGGCTGCGGTGGTCTTCTTCGAAATCATGCAGGCTACTACCTCTCAAGATTTTCAGGTTACACATTCAAAATTCTACCGACATTCTTTACGCGGAACTCTTTGCTATTTATCACGGTCTCTTGTTAGCCAAGGAAAAGAATGTTGCTGATCTTGTTTGCTATTCACACTCAATGCATTGTATTAATTTAATTAAAGGGCCAGCTATGAAGTTTCACAATTATGCAGTGCTTATCCAAGACATAAAGGAGTTGTTTGATCATGTGAATGTCACTATTTGTCATACTTTGAGAGAAGGGAACCAATGTGCGGATTTTTTGGCCAAGCTTGGAGCATCCTCAGTTATTGACTTTTGTCATCACGCATCGCCATCGGAGGGTCTTCCGAGAGTTTTAAGAATTGATGCAGCTGGAACTACCTTTCATAGATTATAGTTTGCTTTTTTTTCTTTTCTTTTTCTTCTGTTGTTCTTTTTAGCCTTGTAATAAAAAAAACATTGTTCAATTTGATTTGGACGACCATGAAGAAGAATACATGGATCTTTTTAGAGCTGTCAAATGGGCTGGTTCTGGCCCAGCCTCCGTCGACCTTGTGGGCCAGCTCATATAAATGGGTCAGAGTGGATGAGCCCACTTGATTTACGGACCATCAAAATTGAGCTCAACCCAATTAATAGAGGGTTACACGGATGGGCTAGCCCAGCCCATATTTCAAAATATATTATTTTGTTTTTTCAGAAAAAAAAAATTAATGCAATTTACAATAAAGTTATATATCACATATCATTTTTAATAGAAACATATTACATAAATTATTATACATTAAATAAATCACATGTCTTCGTAAGGATAAATAACACAAAAGAATCAATGCAAAAGTAGAGTATTTATCACAACTCACAATGTAAACCTCGAAGACAACAAAATTTAATATCCTTATTTATTAATTTTATTAGGTTTGCAGCAACTTAACCTAATAATTTCCCTCTAAAATGCTGCATTAGGTTAACAATAATTTACTAATTTAACCTAACAAATTCTATCTAAAAAAATGCATCGCACCAATTTCATTCCTATCCTCTTGCCTTTTTTTTTTGACAATATTTTGTACACTTATGCCTTTTTTTTTATAATATTTTGAACACTTATTTAATACTAAAAAAATACATCGCTATCATGTTGCCTTTTTTTTTACAATATTTTGTACACTTATGCCTTCCTTTTCCTTTTTTTTGACAATATTTTGTACACTTACGCCTTTTTTTGACAATATTTTGTACACTTATTTAATACTAAAAAAGTGCATCACACCAATTTCATTCCTAACCTGTTGCCTTTTTTTCTTTGACAATATTTTGTACACTTATTTAATACGTTTACAGATAGAATACCCTAATTTCCATGCAAACTCAGCTACCCTAATTTCCATGTAAACTTGGCTATATCCTTATCCTTATTTATTAATTTTATTAGGTCTATAGCAACTTAACCAAAAAATTTCTCTCTAAAATGCTGCATTAGGTTAGCAGCAATTTAACCTAACAATTTCCATCTAAAAGTAGATAGTTGACCCGTGCGTCACACAGGTTTATTGTTAAGGGAGTGACATGCAAATAATAAAATGCAATATATAATTGGTAATGGTGAAAAAAAGAACAGGTGATAATTCATAGTAGACAAAATAAAACACATCATAAAATGTGTAAAATCTGATATTATAAAAGAAAATTCGGTAATACTATCAATAATTCGGTAAAAGAAATATGAAAATTTTAGTTCATTGGCATGTAGTTTCATCACACATTGTGAAATATTTCCTCATATACGACGTTAGACGTCACATTGGTATCAAAAAACACTACTAATAACAATCCAAAAACCATTACTTAAGTTATATGCTTCGAAAAACATGCTTTTTTAGGTGTCTATCTAATAAAACAACACCTGCGTACGCATTATGTTCCATAATTAATTCTTTTTGAGCAGCTATTCCATAATTATTAATACAATTAAATTGTTGATAACATTATTAGTTAAAAACAATGACCACCGGTAAAATAAATGACTACTTATTTAACAAAACAAAAAACCACCAAGTACTGTTGTAGAATCACTTTCCCCTTCCTCTATATGCAATCCGATCCAAGGAAAGGTGATTCTCACCTCAAAATTCATTCACAGTTGCACAACTTTACTTGCAAAGAAAAAAATAATAAAAGTATGCATGAGAAATAAATGTTAACAGCAGAATAAGGTTTTGAACGAAATAAAATTCAGATTAAGTTTAAAAAACATGACATTACACGACACAGTCTGAATCTTTAGATAATAGACCAAGAAATCGCGACAAAACTAAATAGGAAGACTGCCAAATTTGGTGTAAACATCTCAAACTAAAAACAAAAAACGCAAAAAGGATATTCCAATTCTCAAAAAAATATGCATATCGATAAAATGCATGTTAAATTAGAATACCAGTTAAGCAATGGTATGAGAGGAAGGTTGTAAGGTCACGTCCTTCCATTTGCAAAAATCAAAATATCAAAATATATGATTCTTCTGCTGTCTTTGTAATTTACCATGATATTGAGTTTTTTTATTTATTTTAGAGAAACACAGTTTAAAGTTTGCTATATATAACCGAGTTGGCATGGAAATTAGGGTATTCTGTTTACAAACGTATAAAATCTGAGCAGCGGGTAATTTAGGGTATTCTCATCAATACATGGTTTGTTTACAAATCTCAGCAGCGGCTATTTTATCTTCTTTGAGGACAGTTAATGCTGCTATCCATCTCCCAAAACTTGAAGTTTTGTCTAATTTCTCAATTCCTCAATTATCAAAAACAAGACAACTAATTGAGGAATTTAATGGATCCAAAGATCAATTAGAAAAGTTTAATAATGTTGTCCTCACAACACAATCACATGACGAGTTACCGAGACACAACAATAAGAAGTCAAATGCTATTATTTAATACGTTTACAAACGGAATACCCTAATTTTCATGCAAACTCGGCTACCCTAATTTTCATGCAAACTCGGCTATATATAGAAAAACCTAAACCATGTTTATCTAAAAAAAAAAAAATACCCCTAAACCG
>Ga0228711_1008687_pt1 | contig 14126 bp, 5 predicted proteins | sample MedpolnodulmetaG_2_FD_177996 | JGI IMG/M metagenome (GOLD analysis project Ga0228711, IMG submission 177996) | Root nodule microbial communities from Medicago polymorpha collected in Santa Monica, California, United States - brown nodules | ecosystem: Host-associated > Plants > Roots > Nodule...
GTGTAGGTTTTATAAAAAAAAAAAAATGGTCAATGAAATAATGATAACTTTAATCAAAGACGTGTTTGGTCTCTGCACAGTGACATGTGTCAATGTTTAACACTAACACATGTGATTATAATGACTTATGTCAATTTCTTGAATTATTATCGGTGCTGAGGTCGTGTTTGTGCTTCAATGGTTAGGAGCGGCCATTTAGAGTGTTTGATTTTTTATAACATTGATATAGCTCCCACAGTTTAAGTTCTTTTATATAAAAAATGTTAAATTACACCGGATATCCTTTATATTTAAGGTTTGTAACAAATAAGTCTTTTAATTATTTTGTTCGCACATAAGTCTTTTAACTATTCAATTGTTTGCACAATTACTATTACAAAAAGTTGAGGTGACCGTTAAGTGTTGACGTGGCATGTCCACATCAACGGAAAAAATATATATTTTTTAATCAAACCCAACAAACTCAACAATCTTTAACCTCTTCCTTTCATCTTCTTCATCATCTTCAACATTATCTTCATCACATAAACCCAATATCCAAAAATCAAAATCCAACAAAATCAATGTTCATCATCTTCTTCATTTCTTCATCTCATAAAGAAAAAACCCAGAAACATCGTCACATTAAAGAGGACATTTCCAAAAAAAAACAAATGTATGCCACTAATCACAATATTCTTTAGTACTCCTTCTCACTCATAATAATAGTCTCTTTAATATATTTTCTTTTTCTCAAAATAATTGTCACTTTACAATACTAATGCAGCATTTATTATTTTTTTTCCATAAATAGTCTATTAGGCCTAAAAAAAATTGTTTAGTTTTTGGTATCAAGTTTGATGTTTATATATATTTATTAGTTAGTATCCAAATTGTAGGTTTGCCTTTAGGCCACCAAAATCTTAGAAACGGCCCTGAGCGGATGTGGGGTTTTATATCTTTCAATTCTCTAGAAAATATTCTCTCTATCTCCAACTGTATCACAGGCAACTATTTCTTACCATGACTTAAAAAGTTAGCAGAAGCAAGTACCACTCACTTTCTCATATTTACTTCCATTTTCATTTAAAAATATCTTTAGCAATTTTTTTATATGGATTTAAACATTAGTGGCTAATAAGATACTCAACAAAGAGACTTAGAAGCAGTAGTTTTATATAGTTTTAAAACGAGAAGCAATCACTTTACTTTCACTTCTTCACCTACATTGTTCTAAATATTGTATTTTTACTATTATTAATAGTAATTTTTATTATCATCAGTAGTAATTTGTATTCAGTCTATTAATACATTAGTCAGGCATGTTTGATTAGAATGACCTATATAAACACATTAGTCATCGTATATTATTCACGTGCATCAAACTCACTCTCACTTCTTCATCTGTGTGTGTCTAATTGAACTTTGGTTTTGTAAATAGATTTGTAATGTTCCACTTTAATTGTTGTTTATTAGTGTCAGACTACCATCCCTTCTCAACAATCATTGAATTATTTCCATTTGTTTTCTGAATGTTAGTTATAATCAATTATTACGTGAAAATTGCAACATTAGAAAACATGAGCCTCTCTGCATTGACAATAGAGTCATCTTTGGTATCACTTGAGGTTACAATTCGCTCGTGTTGAGCTTATTTGAAGGTACAAGTAGTGCAGCAGTACTTGCTATTCTAAATCAAATTTATGATGCATCATGAAATTATTATGGTGAAACTGAACATTGTCATCATGATCATGGAGTGAATACAACAAGGTACTAGAAAATCTAAAAGACTTGATGCACAAACAATTTAACAACATGAACCTTTGCCTACTGTTCATGCTAGAGCAACAGTATATTAGGTATCTCTGTCCTTATAAAATTTTGCGTGCTCTATAAAAATGGATCAAATTCTAATCATTTAAAGATGTTTGCTTACATTTTACAAGGTTTAGCAGACCAGAAAATCAGCCCCACTTAATCTGTTTTCAATCACTTTTGTGCAATATGATCAGGTTATAGAGATGATAAACAAATTGTGCACCATGATAATTAGTCTGTTCTTCGTAGATATGACATTGTTGCATATGATAAGGTTATTGTTATTATTAATAGAATAGCGATATGATAATTAGTCATCTCTATAACCTGATCATATTGCACAAAAGTGATAACCTTATCATATGCAACAATGTCGTAGAATAGAACAGACTAATTACAACAATCTCAGTGGACCAAGTCTACTGAGATTTTTGAAATCAGCGATATGAGTGGGTCTTATAATAGAACAGAGATAAACAAGTCCTTAATAAATCAGGACTAATAGCTATGAAGCACAGACATCGATAATAATTTGAGAAAATGACATAATTCAACGTAATTTTGGAGGGATTATACTAATGAAGAGCATGATTCTAGCCTTGTCTGTCCAGCAGCAACCAAGAACAAAAAGGAAAAGAAGCAGACAAACAGACAAGTTTCACCGAAAAGCACAAGTAGTGAGCACATACAAACTCGTTCCAGAAAGGGTGTAGTCAAAAGTAATCCTAAATATTTGTGAGTCTTTGCTAGTAGATAGATTTGTTGTTTGGCAGTTTCCTTTAGCAAAACTATGCTTCTCACCCTTTTCTTTTATTAGAGACATTTTGGTCTCCACTTTTAGACTCTCTCATTTGTACTGTAATAGGGTGCGGGCCCACTCCTGCCAATTTTAATGCATTTCTTAGCCTTTATAAAAAAAAACGTAATCATGTGTTGGTGTCGGACACGATACATATCAGACACCTGGACATACGTAATCCGAAGAGTACATGTGCTTCATAGACTAATAGCAATTAAAAACACATCAAAAAATATAATTATTTAACATTCCATGTAGACTAAAATGAACAAGTCACTCTAAGATCAAACAACAATAGAGCAATATCACAAAAATCCAAACCAGCACACTTTTTAAATCTTTTACCAAATAAACAGCTTGTGGACAACGATGATGAATCATAAATAGTAAAAACACTCATAAATAGTTAGGTAAATACTAAAAACAAGTCTGAAAAATGGTATATATGATAACAATCAATGAAATAACAGAATGATACCATATACTACAAATACAGAAACAAGAGAATGCAGTGCTATGGCAAGTAATTTATTTGCATAACTGCAAAAATAACTTACGAACCCATTAAAGAAAAAGCATTGAACTGATATTGCAGAGCCCTCAATAAAGAGAACCCTTCCAAAAACTAGCATATGCCGCTAATTGTGACGCTGGCATGGTATTCTTTAGTAAAAGGCGAAAGAATAGTTCACTATGTCATCATCACACAGCTCCGTGGTTATCAATAGCGGAGGTCCATTCCTTTTATATGAGAGCAGCTTAGTTTCTTATGAGTTAGCCGATGTGGGACTTGATATCTTTCATTTCTCTAGATATTTTTTTCTCTTTCTTACCATACCTTATAAGCTAGCATAAGCAACTACCACTCATTTTCTGATTCATTTAAATTTTTTTACAAACTTTTTATATATATGGATTACTATATACCATTTATATATGTAGTGTCGCCTACATTAGGGGCTAATAAGATACTTAACAAAGAGACTTGGAATTTGAGGATTCTTACGATTAAGAACATGTCAGAATGGGAGAAATGACAACATCCAAATGAGACCAGACACCTACAACTTTGAGGGGATGCCTTTTGGTTTTCTGTCAATTTGGTCCATAAGAACACTCACCACTCTATGTCCTTCTCAATAATGTAAAAGATTAAAGTGACTAATGGAAGAAACTAGGGATTTAATTGTTTTTATTTGACTCGGACCAATAATGCGACAAGCTATGCTTTTAGAGATCAAAATGGTTGTTCGTTCAATGAATTCCTTGCTTCAAACTTAAAGTATGGTACATATTGGTACTTAATTAGAATTATCCATATTCAGCTTATCATTCCAGAGTCCACTGTTTCTCCCTTTTGCAGCCGTTCCATAATAGATGAATGCGTAGTAATGAAACACACATCTCTGTTGTCCTATCTTCAACAGAACATAACCTGCAACGATTCCAATCATGAAGGATTGAAATTATATCAAAATCATGGAGTGAATGGACACAAAAAGGTACTAGAAAATTGAAAAGACATGATGCAGAAACAATTTAACATGTACCTTTTCATAGTTTTCATGATATATATAGCAACAGTAGATAGGACATTGTTGGTTAGGACATAGTTACATATGATAAGTTATAGAGAAGATCAACAAATCGTGCACCATGATAATTAGTCTGTTGTTAGTAGATAGGACATTGTTGGTTAAGACATAGTTACATATGATAAGGCTATTAACTCAGTTCCAAACACAAAACAAGCTATTATTATCAAAAAATAAGAAAATAAGATTACGAGAATTGCCCTGTTTGGATTAATAGCTTCTCTCATAGCATATACATTTATCATATAATCGAGGAAAACGTGAACATCTTGAAGAAAATAATGGAGGACGATATCAAGCATTAGTAGCACATTATTTGTAGTATCATGCAAGCCATAATGCCATAAAAAGCCATGAAGTTCTAAATATGAAGCAACTTCTAGGATCACACACATCTTTACAACCAACTATAGAATTGCCACATAAGAAAACAAAGTTGAATGATTTAAGTGCATAATATTGTCTTGCATAATTTGGCAGCAGAGGCTTTATGGGATGCATGGCAACAACATAGTCCCAAGAGTGGTTGAGATAGAAATTTCAGCTCCCTATAATGACAGCCACCATCTCATCTGTACCAAGTCTGCTGAGTTTTTTGAAACCGGAGTGGGTCTTATGATAGAGCAGAGATAAACAAGTATGATAAATGGATGAATGTTATTATTGATTGATGATGAAATAGAGTACAATCTGCAAATTGCAGCCTAGAGCTAACCTCATCTGTGAAGAGAAAGTAACTTTCTCTCAGTGCCCAACCATAAGGTTCAAAATGACATAAATACACATTTTTCCCCGTAAGTTTGTGTAAAACAGTGTCCTTAATAAACTAGGACTAATAGCTATGTAACACAGACTAAGACACACAAATAAAACACGTCAACAACACCGATAATAATTTGAGAAAATTACATAATTCAATGTAATCATATATGTCGGTGTCAGACACGATACATATCCGACACCTAGACACACCTAATCCGAGGAGTATAAGTGCTTCATAGACTAGAGCAATATCACAAAAATCCAAACCAGCACACTTTTTAAATCTTGTCTCAAATGCAACACTTCAAACAATTTATCAAACAGCTTGTGCACAATGATGATACATACTACCAATTCAGAAACAACAGAATGCAGAAATAAAGGTATACTATGGAAAGTCATTTATTTGCAAAATTGCGAAGATAACTTGCAAACCCTTCAAAATAAAAACATTGAACTGATATTGCAGAGCCCTCAATAAAGAGGACCCTTCCAAAAACTAGCGTATGCCGCTAATTGTGACGCTGACACGGTATTCTTTAGTAAAAGGCGAAAGAATAGTTCGCTATGTCATCATCACACGGCTCCATGATTGTAAACAGTGGAAGTCCATTCCTTTTATATGAGAGCAGCTTAGTTTCTCTTATGAGTTAACCGATGTGGGACTTGATATTTTTCATTTCTATATAAACATTTTTTTCTCTTCCAACGGTACCACAGGCAACTCTTTCTTACCATGCCTTTTAAGTTAGCATAAGCAAGTACCACTCACTTTCTCATACAATTTGTATATGTAGTGTGGCCTACATTACTGGCAAATAAGATACTAAACAAAGAGACTTGGAATTTGAGGATTCTTAGGATTTAGAACATGTCAGAATGGGAGGAATGACAACATCCTAATGAGCAGACACCTACAATTTTGAGGGGATGCCTTTTGGTTTTCTGTCAATTTGGTCCATAAGATCACTCACCAGTCTATGTCCTTCTCGGTAATGTCAACAATTAAAGTGACTAATGGAAGAACAACCAGAGATTTAATTGTGTTTTTATTAGACTCGGACCAATGATGTGACGAGCTAAGCTTTTAGAGATCAAAATAGTTGTTCGCCCAATGAATTCCTAATTAGAATTCTCCATTAATAAGAATTCATAATTAAGGAAACACACATTTCTCATTGTCCAATCTTCATCAGAACATAACCTGCAACGATTCCAATCTTCATCAGCCCCACTTAATCTGTTTTCAATCACTTTTGTGCAATATGATCAGGTTATAGAGATGATAAACAAATCGTGCACACCATGATAATTAGGCTGTTGTTACTAGTTAAGACATAGTTACATATGATAAGGTTATTAACTCAGTTCTAAACACAGCGAAAGAAAACGATAATAAGAAGTTTTAACAACTATGTCAGAATCATCAGAAATACATAAGGCTGTTTAAAATTGAGCTTAACTATAAAACGAAAAAATTAAAATGTATTTACGCTCAATTTTGAGTACATTCGGGTGAACAACTTGGTAAGCACTTACTAAATAAGTTTTTATCATAAAGCATTTGTGCCAAAAATAAAAAATTTGTTTAACAAAAGAACGTGGAACAAGGGGAAACTAAGATTTTTGTATAAGCATTTTTCACCATCATGTCTTCTTTTTTTTTGTTGACTAAAAGAATGATAAAATAATTTTGAAGATAATTTACATCATATGTCTCTTTTTTATGAATCTAATCTACTCTACCTATGCTTTTTAGGTTAACTTACAACCTCATGTGACACTGGCGTAGGCATTCTTTAGTAAAATTGTGTGTACTTTTCTACAATAATCCTACTTGTTTTTCTCATCACAATTTTAAAAGGGCAATATGCCACTAATTGTGATAAGAAGAACACCAGATTTATTGTAGAGTCATCAATAAAATAACCCTTCCAAAAATTAGTGTATGCCACTAACTAATTGTGACACTGACACGAGTAAAAGGCAAAAGAATAGTTTGCTATGTCATCATCACACGGCTCCGTGGTTTTGAGCAGTAGAGGTCCTTTGCTTATATATGTGAGCAGCTTAGTTTCTCTTACTAGCTAGCCAATATGCGGCATTTGGCCAGAACCAACTCACTTTAACCCTTCCCCTATTCACTCATCCAAACACCTATTTGGGGTAAGATATATGCATGGCATTGACAACGATTTTTCTTTTCTTTGAAGAGTTTTGGTGTTAAATATTGTAGAAGTTACTTGATAGCCTTATTGTGTTGTTGGCTGGTGTTCTTCAAGACCAAGTCTGGCATATTCAAAGCTTGTATATGTGTCACTTTCTGCAAATGGAAAGTTATGATTTTATCAAAATATGAACTGGGACATGTTATTATAGGTTCATGTTGCTGTTTTTTTAACATACTTTGTAATACGTGGTTCTACACCAGCTTCCTGACCCAAAAGATACACTATGCTAACACATATATCGGGCGGTGAAGCAAATGTTTACATGTTCATTCAAATTGAATGGAATTTGGAAATCTTTCAAGAGTTTTATTGCTTGTTAAAGACAAAATAAGATAACTCCGTCTTAATATAAGCACAAATAAATCAAATTTATAAATTATTATGGCGAAGTTGAAGATCGCCATCACCATATCAAAGATCAAATAAAATAGTCAACTTACAGAACCAACTAAAATTATTCTAATTCTAACAACATAAAATTGTTTAAGTTTATTATTTGGGAATGCCACTCAAGTATGTTTAAATATATGCATACAGAAATTTGTCCTCCGAAAAAATACGAGTGTTGGCTATTAAAGAGCAGTTATTGCCTTCCTAGAGAAGGTTGCGACTTCAAGAATTTCACTTCACAACCTGTTCCATTGACCATAATAGATGAGTGCGAAGTAAGGAAACACGCATTTCTTATCATCCTAACCTCAACAGAACATAACCTGCAGCAATTCCAATCATATAGGAGTGAATACAACCACATAGCACATAAAAAAGAAGACATTATGCAGAAGCAATTAAGAACAGGAACCTTTACTTACAGCTCATGCTATAGCAACAGCACTTTACATATCATCATAAAGTTTTCGGTGCTTTTCTTCTCATAAGGAATTCAGTCCCATAAAAATGGATCTAATTCTAATCGCTTTAAAATGTATCCTTAAATGTCCCAAGGTTTATCAGACTAGAAAACCAACCTACTTAATCTGTTTTCAATCTCTTTTGTGCAAATTTGTGCACCATGATAATTAGCCTATCGTTACTAGTTAAGGAATTGTCACACATGATAAGGTTATTAACTCAGTTCCAAACACAAATAACAACTATGTCGGACTCATTAGAAACGGACAAGGCTCTTTTAAAGTGAGCTTAACTATAACTGCATAAGTTAAAATGTATCTACTCAATTTAGTGTACATTTGGGTAAACAAATGTTAAACATTCACTGAGTAAGTATTAAATCTTAAAGCATTAGCGTATAAATTGTTTCAATATAAGAACCTGAAACCAGGGGAAACTCTATGTGAACTCTGTATAAGCTATTCTGGTAATATAAGAAAATAAGCTTATGAAACTAAGCTACCAGCTTATAAGTATATCATAAAATATTTTTGTAATTTGTTTCAAACACTTATGCAGCATTATGTCATAAGATAGATCAAATATTTTTTTTTACAAACACTTGCATTGTCTTCCCTCCTAGCATGCTGTTCTGAATGTACACCAAAAAGTTTCTTTAAAATCGAGACTAAGCATAGTTTATATACATCTACACTACTCAACCTTAACCTTTTAACTAAGGACAAAACCATGACACACAAAAGACCTAAAGAAGACAGAATAAACAATTCAACGAACTCGAGGTCGCAACACATACAACCAATACATAAACAACAAAATGGATCAACGAAATAACACATCCCCTTCAGTTTTCAGTAATGTCAGACACAGCCCTATTATTTAGCTTGTTGTAAACAATAACCTCCCCTAAGCTTAATTCCATTTTGCAGCCGTTACCTAAAGAAGGAAACTAAGCCCCCCACATACGAATTTTCCTTCTGCATTCATTGCTTGTTTTGCAATGGCTAAGCCTACTGACATTCACACAATCTTTGTATGCATCATGCGTGAGTGCGCAAAACTTCAAACATAATAACTTTTACAAATAAAAAGTACATGGCTTCTTTGCGTTTCTTTTCAATTAAACTAACAACGCTCCATCTAGCTTCATTCGGAAATGGGTTTAATGTCATTGACAAACCCAATATTCCTCCTCAAATTGCCTTTGAATTTAGTGGGAAATGGATCAAAGGTGACTAGCTTCTTGAGGCTAAAGTGGAAGAAGTCCAAGTCCAAGCCTTATAAGCCACAAATTTTAATAACAAAAACAATTACAGACCCAATATTCTCACTCAAACTACCTAACCCTCAAGATTAGTCGTGTACAAAATAACTACTTAGCCCTCAAATGGCTAAATTTTGAAATATTTGCAAAATATTGATGTACATACCCAATGGTTTTGTTCCAAATCTCCAAATTTCACACCCTTAGGTATTAATAATATTTGCTGATCCAGTTGAGTTCTCAAAATAATTTTGTTATGTAGCTCTAGTTCTACAAAACTACCACTTGAGTATATGTAAGGTTATTCCTTCAACTCAATCTGCAGAAAAATAAAGTTGCAGTAGAGTTTGTGTGATATAAGAGACAGCTCTATTACTGTCAACAAACAGACACAGAGGGGGGTGGAATGTGTCACCTATCACACAAATAATGGTGGTTTTTGTCTATTTAAAAACTAGAGGGGGTGCATGTGACATTATAGCAAACCTCAAGGGAGGTAAATGTAATTTCCCCAAAAATGTATCTTAATGTTCATTCAATTCAAACATAACTCTAAAATGGAGAGTTGATAGAGAAGATAATTGAGTTACAAACATTATCCAAATCCCAAATATTATGCACAAAACCTAAAACCCACAAACAAACAAAAAACTGAGTCTTGGCATTTACTATAGTCAACCTAAGCCTTCTAACTAAGGACAAAACCGTGATGATTCACATAAAACCTAAAGCAGACAATATCTCAGAAAAGCAATGATACAACATACTAACAATACAGGAACAGCAGAATGCATCAATGAAATAACATAATCAGGACTACCCATTTGGATTATTTAATTTTATATAAACATTATATAGCTCCCAGAATTTAATCATTTTAATGAAAATATCTACATATTCTATCAAACATAACCCTAAATTAAAGAGATAATAGAGAAGATAATTGAGTCACAAATTCAGAGTCTGTTTGGGTTAACTTATTTGAGGTTATAAACTGTCATAAAGACTTGTGAGACTATTTGGGAAAACCTATGAGAACAGCTTATGGCATTTTCAACTTATTTCCGTAAGTTCTCCAAGGCAACTCATGAAAAGAGCTTATCAGTAATACCAAAACAGTTTGACTTTATTTATCTTTTGTTTAGTAAGGTCCTGCTTGGATAAATAGTTTATTTGCAGCTTATAGCACAGGTGCTTATCAAGATAAGCAGTTACATATAATCCTACATAATCTATTTCTATAGCAAAAGATAAAATTAAATTAAATTATTTTTGTGGATACTATAACCTGTTTTCCTAAGCTATCTTGGAGAACTTATGAAAATAAGCTAAAAAACCTTATAAAAAAAATGTCATAAGCTGTTTTCATAAGTTCTCCCAAACAGTCTCACAGAACTTATGTCAGTAGATGAGCTCCAATAACTTGGTCCAAACAAGCTTATAACAAGCTCTTATGCTATAATCTGCAAATTAAGCTGTTTATCCAAAGCTATAAGCTGCAAACTACCCCAAGAGCCAATAGTGAAGATAATTGAGCTACAAATTAAGTACCAGTTTGGATCGACTTATTTGAGTTTATCTACTAACATAAGCACTTATGAGACTATATGGGAGAACTTATGAAAACCGCTTATAAACCCTGTTTTCAACTTATTTTCATAAGTTCTCCACGGCAACTTATGAAAATAATTTGACTTAATTTTATCTTTTCTAATGTATATATAGGCTATAGCTTATAATTACAAGTGCTTATATACTAAGTGCTTATGCTTATGCTATAAGCTAGAAATTAAGCTGTTTATTAAAACAGTGTCTCAAATTCCCAATTATTATTAACAAAACCTAAAACCCACAAACAAAACAAAACAAAAATTGAAACTTTAGAGATAGGGGTTATGAAAAATCGAACCTTTGATTAAAAGGGTTTATTAGGAAGGTCCATAACACTGGGAAGAGAAGGAGCATAAATAGAGTAAACAACGGCCTGTCGTTTAGCAACATCAAGCTGAGATTTTCCAAACGAGAAAGCTTCGGAAATCGAAGAAGGTTCAGAAAGTGCTGCGTTTTGTCGAAACGCATCGACGGCGCGTCGTTTTGTGTATTCGCGAATGTTGTAATCTGGGAATTGACGAGAAACGCGGATGAAGGAGCGGAGAAGGGTTAGGGTTTGTGATTTTGAAGGTGTCGCCGCCGCCATGGTCGTCGCCGGGAGAAGTAACAAACAGTTACGGCGGTAACGACGGGTTTGATGATGGTTGCAGAGGAAATGACGGATGCGTAGGAAGTAAGGGTTTGGTTTTTGATTTGGGGGTACCCATGGCTAGGGGTTTAACACCTATAGATATTTGGAGAAATTACACTTACCTCCTCCCAATTATGGTTTACTCTCCCCTAAATTTTAATCAAATAAGTAAAAACTTTCTATCTTTGTTAACATAGTTTGTTTCTCCCTTTCTTTGTTAAAGTAATAAAATAAACACTCAGTTAAATATTTAGTTAGAGAGTAAATAACCACTCTAGTTAGTGTAATTGAAGTTTTATTTTATTTTTTTAAGGAAGTGTAATTGAAGTTTATAAATAAGAACATTCATGTATTTTGTCTCGTAAACCTTGTGCTAATAAGTTGGCTAATATGGAACATACGTTCAGGGTACAGTTTGGTTAACTGTGTTAACGTCGGCTTTGTATTTTGATTTCTTTTGGGACAGATGCAGCCTGTCTAATTACAGATTTATGTAGTCTGCTGATTTGATTTTATATCTTCTTTTTCTTTCTTGTTTTGAGGGTTTAGGTTTGATGAAGGTTTATCGGAGTGCCAACCTAGTTGGGTTGTCGTTGTTTCCTCTTGATGCATGTCCTTTCTTCTGGCTTATCAAAAAAATTGTTTAATTTTTTATATTAAATTTTATTTATTGGATGTCATTCGCTTTCATGCTATATTTGTTATTTAATTTCTATTATTTCAAATTCATTCACTTTTGATATTTGATGGAATCTTATAATAGACAAATGCATACGTGTTATGTTGAGTTGAAAAGACTCATGCTTATTAAAAAATATAAAATGATGTGGCATATTTTTTATTTAGTCTAAAAAATTTTTTTGGAAAATATTAAATTTAAGTTTTTTCACGTTGTTTGCTTTCATATCATTTTTTTTTCTTCAACTTGTATTATTTCAAATTCTTCTATTTTTGGTCTTTTGTAAGACTTAACCTTGAAAAACTTCTATGTGTTATGTTGAGTTGACAAAATACATGTTTATTATAAATTTTTAAATCATGTGGTGTTTTTTTTTTTTAACTAAGGATATAATTTTTTGGTAAATTAATTATCCATAAATTCTCAACTCCTTCAACAAACCTATAAAACTATAAGCAACTTTTAGAAAATATGTTTGACCGAGCAATTTTGACGACTTTGAGTATTGTTGACCCTACAAACCAACACGAGTCTTTTCAACGTGTTTTGTTTTCACTCACACGCTTTTCGAGAAACTTCATCCGTCTCAAAATAATTGTTTTTTTAGAATATCAATCCATCATTTATTTATTTATTTTCATTATTATATCTTTATTTATTGAATTTCATTCAATTTAACTACTACACTAACTACAATTAACAAATATATTTTAGTAAATGTTATTAATTTTACGATTATAAAAAAATATATATTATTTTACCATTAAAAATCAACACAATTTTTTTTAATCATGTATAAATCTTAAACGACTATTATAAACAAAAATCAACATTTTTTATTCCTTAATTAAATTATGTATGTGGTCTTCTTTTGGTGGTGTATGAAGTTCGAACTTTGGACCTTTTATATATTATACATTATCATTGTCAACTGAACTAAGTTTATCGAAACAAATGATGTATGCGATCTATAATAAAAACTATATACATCATTAATTAAAGAAATATAAAATATTAATTTTTGCTGACCAGAGTGTATATAATTTTATAATCAAAATCATTTACTAAGGCTTCTGGCGAGGTATAAGAACTAATCGGTTTATACAAAGGATAAACAAATGACTGGATCTCAAGTTAATTTGATCATCCCCTATTGGTCCACGAAAGTAATGTTGGTACTGCATCTGGATATATAAAACACCTTCCTTCTAGTCAGTGTTTCAGTGAGCAATTCACTCACCTAACCTAACTTTTGCCAGCCTGCATATTAATGCCCAGTCTATACTTTCTTAATTAAGTTGACTTACACCCCTGGTTTTTAAATGTAACTTCCCTTGGGGTCTGTATGTTCGAGAATTAGGAGGGGAGGAGAGGGGAGGGAAAAAGAGGGATTTTAACGGAGGGCAGATATTTTAATTAAAAACGTGTTTGGTTCGCAAGGGGTGGGGAGGGAAGGGAGAGGAATTTTAAAATTATTTTACTGTTTTACCCTTAAACTTAATTAAATAAAAGAAACTACTTGATTTTACAATTTCAGAGATCAACCAATGACAAGCACACATCTAAGCTGCTTATTTTATCTCAAACTGACTCATATATTTTCCACAACAAGACTTGAACCGGTGAATTAACATTAAAAAAAAAGGATCAACAAGCAATAATAAGTTGAATTAAAATAAGATAATAATAATAATTATAAGGTCGTTGACATCAACAAAGTAGTAGTAGAAGTGGTTTTATATATAACAAATAAGAGTTATAGATAATATAATAATAAAAGTTGTTAAAAAAAATATAACAAAATAATAATAATAATAATAATTGTTATAAGAATAAGATAACCTAATAATAATAAATAATAATAAAAGTTGTTACAAGGTTAATATTGAGATTTGAAATTAA
>Ga0228711_1008688_pt1 | contig 14123 bp, 10 predicted proteins | sample MedpolnodulmetaG_2_FD_177996 | JGI IMG/M metagenome (GOLD analysis project Ga0228711, IMG submission 177996) | Root nodule microbial communities from Medicago polymorpha collected in Santa Monica, California, United States - brown nodules | ecosystem: Host-associated > Plants > Roots > Nodule...
TTTGCGTTCGGGTTAACTTTAAGGAATAAGAGATAAGAGATTTCAGAAGTATTTGAAAATAACATTTTGATTAAATTAAATAGGGGTAATACAGTAAAATTAATCATTGAAGTTAGGTTAAATCTAGGACAACATTTTGCGTTCGGGTTAACTTTAAGAAATAAGAGATAAGAGATTTCAGAAGTATTTGAAAATAACATTTTGATTAAATTAAATAGAGTTAATTAAATATGGGTAATACAGTAAAATTAATCATTGAAGTTAGGTTAAATATAGGGCAACGTTTTGCGTTCGGGTTAACTTTAAGGAATAAAAGATGAAGGAATAAAAGATGATGGAGGAGGAACCCATTGGTTCCTGAAAACATGCAAATTAAAAATCAAAGGAAATAACCAAGTAGAGCCTTTGACATATGGTGGCAACTCATTTGGTTTGCTGGTATTTAATCGGTATATATAGAAATAAGGTGGTTCAATTCAATTGTTGAATCAATTAAGTAATGCAAATGGAGATAGTTGAATGCAAAAGCAAATACTCTTTATCCAGCTAGCTGGCTTACCAATCATAGTCAATACTTTCATCGATTATGTACAAGGATCGCGTGCACAAGTATATGGAAATAGAAACCCTAATAAAAAAAGGAGATAGAAATAGTAACTCACATTCATATCATTAATTTAGTGTTTGTTAGCAGCCATATGAGGAGAGAAATTTTTTTTGCAATCAATCAATCAAAGGAGCGCTTAGCTTAGTATAAAGATTTATATAACACCCTCATAATAATATCCCAACTTATACTCCGACACCGATACTTCTATCTTACATATTTCCCTTAAAAAATAAAAGAGTACAAAATAAGAATCGACAACACTATCAAAAACATATTGTTTCTTCTAACCCAAAAAAAAAAATTGGTTTCTCGTCACCACTGAGCGATAGTTATTCCATCTTCTAACCATTACCATCGATTAATTCAATCTCAACATCAACATCATCGGTTGCCTCCATCAACACCTCCAGTGAGTTATACTATATTTCTCTTTTCTCTAATATTATGTTTCTTCTGTTCTTCTCCTTTTAATATCTTCTTCTCTTCTTCTGTTCTTCTCTCTAATTGGAAAAATATTGTTTGTTTTTAAATCGTTTGTTTCAATCTCAATTAGTGTTAGTTATTAATTAGTCAACATTAGACAATGGTGTTCTTTTATTATACTACTAATGATTTTTTTTTTTTTTGGTACAAAGTACTAATGATGTTTAATTATATTCAAATTTGTGCAGAAAAAAATATGTAATTGTCACTTGTTTTGATCATTTTCATTAATGTGTATGTTTATTATCATTTTTAGTTATGTTTATACATTGCGTATTTAAACTATTAATTTTAAATTTTATTTTTTTTAATAACGTATCGGCCGTATCATGTTAGGAGTTTTGAATTTTTTTTCGTATCGTATATGTATCGTGTCAGGTATCAAGGCTTCATAGGGGATAATTACTTAATTTAAAATGCTTGAAGAGTGTTCCGGGGACACTCGTTAACAAGACTCATTTTCATAAACAACGTTAACAAGAAAAGCATAACATTTTCTTTCATCCCACAACTTATGTCTAATGTTAGCAGATAAATCAATATCAACTAAAACTCTTGAAAAATATCCAAAAGATGTCAAACACAAATAAAAAAATTTAAAAATAATTAAATAATGTGAATAAATTCTTTTTATTTATTTTTCTACTCATGTGAGTGTGTAAAAGAAATTAGAAAATTGCTTTTCTGACATTAGAAATGTCCTAATAACACAAGTAAAATACCAATTTGCCCTCAACGGTAGTTAACTACCGTTCTCCTGTCCGACAATAATTAACTGCCGTTGAGTCCAACGGTAGTTAACTGCCACTACATCCAGCGGCAGTTAACTGTTGTTGCGTTCTTGGTTCACATTTTTCCAGCAGCTATGCTTTCTCCTTCTCCTTCCCTTTTATACATACTATTTTGACCACATTTTTTTTCCTTCCAATTTTCATCAAATTTCAAATTCATCAATTCTAAAACATATAAAAAGTAATAATAATATTAATTTCATAAAAATAAAACGCAAGAAATAATTTAAAAGGTGCGTAAATGTCATAGAAATACGATAATTCTACAAGGTACGAAACATGTCATAATAATACATCACCATCATCATAGTCAAAATGTACAATCCGGATCTGAAGCCTCTGCCCCCTGCGTTGCCTGGCAATCTGATACATAAGGGCAGGGTGACCAGTACTGCCAATCTGAATCACCTCCTAAAAAATCTCATCTTTAGTCATCTCGTCGCTCCTGGCCACAATATTATCAGCTATCTGCACCACATCCCTGATGATCGTCAGTGTGTCAGACATTTCTCTGGCATGCTCCTCCTCTATAATCTTCTCCACGTTCGCCGGCCTAGGAGGAGATCATTCATCAGGTGGGAGAATACGAGGGTGAGAGACTTTGGCATACCAAGCCATGTAGCCAGGCTCATGATGCCATGCTCTCTGACACCTATGTACCTAATCAGGGTAGAACCACGCAGCGGGGTCTATCAACACAGTAGCCAGCAACTCCTGAGGCATCTCAACGACATTTGACAGATGTCTGAGAATGTCTTATACAAAGGCAAACTGTCTCTTAACCCGCTCAGGTAAATGACGGTACACCCTCTCCTTCCTGCACATCAGCCATCCCGAGTAAGTGACAATAAGCTGAAAAGGGTGCACCACTTTGTGATCTTCATGTGTATGCCACCTCACATCATCCACCTCCAAGCGATCCAGGAGTAGGCGGTAATGGTGCACAACTTTATGCCCTATGCTAGTAAGCCATCTCCCTGCATTTGGTCTCTCCGGCTTCCACTTCGCGTTAGGCTTCCTTGGGTACGGACCTGACAAATGCTCCAAAATCCATCCCTGCAACAAATAAATAATACACAAAAGAAAAAATATTCGAGTTATATATAAAATAAATATAATACATTATAAAAACTTCACAAAAACATTTAAATAAAATCCTAAATAAATGTAATCGAACTTAGGAAAAAAATAATCTAACATAATGATAAAAATTATAAAATAAATGAAGATAAATATTAAATTATTACCATAAGAAAGGTCACACAATCAGTCATCTTTATGTTATTCAGACGGACAGAATCATCAAGATAATCATATAGGTAAACTAAGGTCATCCCTCCTCATGACCACTTCCCAATCGCCTGCAAGTCCGCCATACAATAGAGATATATCAAGTCGATGTGTCTGTTCGTTTTAATAGTGAACAACGCACTACCAACGAGATAAAGAAGAAAACTCCTCACACACCACTGCCTCCTCCTATCTCTCTCCAACATCTCCTCCCTCGACTGTGGGTCCTCCAGCCGTCTAGCCTCTGTCAGGGGGGCTTCATAAAGCCACTTCAGTGTGGGAAAACCAATATGAGCACAATACTCAGTCTTTGCCTCAGCACTATCAGCAACATCTGACATGCCCAACAACCTGGTCATCAAATCAATCCCATGATCCCGATCCACTACCGCGTCATGGTCCAGCATGCGGCCCTGAATAGGAAGGTGGAGGAGATTATACACATCGTCCAAAGTGATCGTCATCTCCCCCACAGGTAGATGAAAACTACTGGTCTCCGTGTGCCACCTCTCGCAGAGAGCACGTATCATGGCATAGGTCACACTAGAATATCCAGTGTATATCAAACCATGAAGGCCAGACGTCTCCACAGGATCCCAAAACCACCTCAACCCCTTCTCCGGCTTAACAAGCTCTCTCACCTTTCTCCCTGCATTTATCCACTTATACTCCACATCATTCCACATCTGAAAATCAAATGAATTAAGACATTGTCACTACAAATTTTAAAGAATTTAAACACTTACGCTACATTCTTTTAAGAATTTAAACACTGACGCTACATTTTATAAAAAATTTAAACACTTACGCAAGCGTCATTTAAATAATTTAAACACTAACGCTACATTCTTTAAAAAAATTTAAACACTTATGTAAGCGCCATTTAAATAATTCAAACACTTACGCTACATTCTTTAAAAAATTTAAACACTTACGTTACAAATTATAATCACGTTAAAGCATTTAAAGAATTTTAAAGAATTTAAACACTAACATTATGATGGTTCACCCAAAGAGGGGTCGCCACGTGCCTCGCGTAGTCGGACAACAATACCGTTGTCTCAGGACCTTCAGGAAAGGGAGGCCCTACAATAGGGTAGAGTGGTACCAACGGAACACGACGACGTCGTCGAGTATCGGGCTCAGGCTCACGCTCAGGCACAATATTATCTGCCTCAAGATAATCTGCCACAACATCCTCTGGCACCTCATCATCATTTGCCACCTCCTCATCCTCTGCCTCCTCCTGCGACTGATAAAACATAACCTCCTCCTCCATCCGATCATATCCCTCAAATCCTCCTGCATACCCGACATACTCGTGCGCCTATGTCAGATCAGCTACATGGGAGGAGTAATCCATCTGTGACTGTGAACCCTACGTCCCTACGTCTCCGAGGCTTTGGAACATATGGGTTTTCAACCTCAAGCTCCTTTCGATGGCTATTTGTCATAACAGGTTTACCTTTGCGCACCCTACCCTCCCTAATACGTCGCTCCCGCGCATCCTCCTCCCCAGCCATATCTGTACAAAAACAAATTAAAAATAACATAAATATGTGGACAATGTATTTAGGCATTTCCTAAAAACTATATACTTTTACGGTAACACAACCTAAGACATTGAGTGTATCATAAAAATTCAAGCAAGTAACATGTAACATATTACAAATTAAACTTAGGTATTCAGAAAAATCCAAGCTTACAATCATTCAACTTAGGCATTTATGTAACATACCACATTATGTCATTCTTCAAACTTGCCAAAAAAATGTAAAAATCCAAGCTTATAATCATTATAACATATATACATTATAAAATTTAACATATTTGCAAAAAAATTACACAAAAAAGGCAATATTATCTCACTTAGACATTTCATCAAACACTTTATGTGCATTCTAAATTAGTAGCACAATTAGTGTTATTTGAACATCTAAACAACTACATTGTACCTAGACCTACTCTAAGCAACAATGCCAGCATAAACAATCCTAAACAACATCAAATTCTATCATAATTTGCAATTTTCTAACCTAACCTAAACATTAACATTTTGCTTAAAATGAAGTAAAATAAAGTCATAAACAACCTACATTGCATGTAAATAGAATTAAGATGACTTACTTGTGATTTACTTGAAGAAATTAGGATGATTTTCGAGCAAATGAGGTTTGAGTGATTTTGGATTGAAACTTGAAGTGTTTTGTGTGTAACATTGTAACCAGAAACTTGAGTTTCTGCGTTCATATCATAAACATTGCAACGACAGTTAACTACCGCTGAGGCCAGCGGTAGTTAACTGCTGCCGGTTTGGCAAACAGTAGTTAACTACCGCTGGGGTCAATTACGGATTTTCTATGTGTTATTATGAGGTTCTTGAAGTCAGAACAACAATTTTCAAAAAATTATTTGTATTTGTGTCAATGCATAGTGACGGTGTTGATGTTCTCCATTCCAAGCCCCATTGGAAATTTGTTACATGGCTGCTGATGCATAAGATCTGCTGAAACATCCATTTATGACAATGATATATATATATATATATATATATATATATATATATATATCATGTGCATTCTTTCTTGAAAGGAAAATCAAAAGATTTGCGTTGCGGCTCATATGCTTTTACTACCATTTTCCAAATCCATTGATTATTATTTTCTTTGACAATTAGGACGGACAAAAATATGAAATTCCTTAATCTTTCGCATGAAAAATTGGAGCTAGTAACTTAGCCTTACTCAGAATCTTCTTGGTGTTGTATTATTGCACAAAGTATAAACGGAGATCGACTATTTTCTATGTAATATGTAATGTTACAATCCACAATGCATGTCGTGTAGAAAAAGAAATACTAAAAAGAAAGTGGAACAAATAATTCACAATGCAGATATATGTTGCATTTGGAAAATTATGGATACGTAATTTACCCAACATTCAATAAAAATTAGTCATATGAATGAATTTACAAGTGTGGTATCTATGAACTGATTTTTTAGTTTACTTGCAAATTGCCAATTGAGTTATATGACTATTTTTCACTGAATTTTTGGTAAATCACTCATAATTTTTTATTTTTTTTGGGAAAATGACTCATAACTTTTAGGTTTAAATGCTCAATTGCTCCCTTAACTTAATTTCAAGTATCGGTTTGGTCCCATAAGTAATAAAAGGTCCGTTTAGGTCCCTTAACTTTATTTAATGTATCAGTTTGGTCCTTTCTGTTAATTTAATTCAAAAAAACGTTAAGTTTAGGGACCAAACTAATACTAATTAAATAAGCTAAGAGACCAAACTAATACTAATTAAATAAGTTAGGGGACCAAAATTTAACGTTTTTTTGCATTAAATCAACAGAAGGGACCAAACCGATACTTGAAATAAAGTTAAGGGACCTAAACGAACCTTTTATTACTTATGGAACCAAACTGATACTTGAAATCAAGTTAATGGACCAAATGAGCATTTAAGCCTAAAAATTAAGGTGATTTTCCCTATAAAAAAATTATGAGTGATTTACCAAAAATTCAATGAAAAATAGTCATATGACTCAATATTTTATTATTTAACTATATTCTAATATCATTATGTGAGCAAATATCATAATAATAGTTATATTAGCTATTTATCAATTGTGAGCCTTAATTGATTAGTGATCAAATTAAGTAATAGGGTTATTAGATTTCTAATTGGATAATTAATTTAATATTTAATTAATGGATATGAACTCAATGAGAGGATGTCAGGATGACCCATTAACCGAATAATGGGAAACCCTAATGGTCATCCAATATAAAAGAGGCTATGGTCCCCAATACACTATACACGGCAAAACTCTCTTCTCCCATCTGAAGAGAACTTGAGGCGTAAAGGTACCGGTTGAGGAAGAACCAAATCAGCCGCCGCTAACCCTATGATGTATGTTTTAGATCATCACACCTTTTCTTGTTAATAGTTGTTGTTGAGAGGGCTGCCATCCATGAAAGCTTTATCCAGGTATTCCTAATACCCTAATTCTCAATATCCTTGATAAATCAAACATGTCGTAGATCCGATCATAATCATGTTCAATGTTTTGTTTGCTTCCGCTATTGATTCATAATGATTGAACATGTTTTATAAATTCTATTTTTATTAAGACCTAAATTTCTAACATGCCATTTACATAAAATTAATTTATAAATATGTTTTTGGTCCCTATAAAATTGAGAACTTCTAAGCTTAGTCCTTACTTAATTTTAATAGGTTTTTTAGTCCCTACAAAAAAATTACTTCTAATTTTATTCCCTGTTACAGCAAAGTTTGTTTAATTATCCTTAAACTCTTAAGTTTTTGAACGATTTTTTTGAGACACGTTTAGAACACTATGAAAGGTTCGTTTACTAAAATTTAGAATTTTTAAACATGAAACGAATTAAATATGAATTTTTTAAACCAGCAAAAGTTAAAGATAAAATTAACAAAAATCTGAACGTAGAAATCAAATTTTACGACAATTTTTTGCAGAGGAGCTTTTAGTAATGTTCTTAACACGTCTTCAAAAAATTGTTCAAAAACTCAAGAGTTTAAGCATAAATTAAACAAATTTGAATTGAAGAGGGACTAATATTGAGTGTAGGAAAAAAAATTAGGGACTAAAAGAACTATTAAAATTAAGTAAAGATTAAACTTAAAAGGTCCCAATTTTATAGGGATCCAAACCATATTTAACCCTATAAAGTTTGTGGCTAAGGATTAAGCTTTTCAAATTTGTCGCACGTGGTTAATATGTGCATTGCCTTTTTAGTCAAGTTTAGAATAATGTCTACTACGTTCCGTGAGCATAACTTAGTTGGTAGGACAATGCATTATTATATGCAGGGGCCAGGGTTCGAACCGCGGACACCCCACTTATTCACCTTATAAGGTGAATTCTAGCCACTAGACTACCTGACAAAAAACAAAAGAATAATGTCTACTACCAGTCTATTGATAATGCTTGATCTTTCGATTGAGTTTGGTCATACAATGGATAATATGGGTGTGTTTGCCATCTCGGTCAGTAGTTCTTTTTATATTTATGTTTTTGCTTTTGTCTTCCTCATGTAACCAAAAATAATAATATTGAATATTGGATATTATATACCAACAAAACTCTAGACTATAAAATTGTCCACTATAAAATGTTAATATTGTTAATATTATGCAGGAAGTGAGAATCGAACCATCGACCATCCTTATCATTCAACGTCTTTTTTGTGGCTGAAATCGAAACAGGCAACATTTATTTATAGTTATCATGATTGGTGGAATCAACCGCTCCATTGTATAGGCGTCCACTTGTAATTGTAATTTATTCACCTGTTTTGGTCTTTTGGCCGTGTTGTGCTCTATTTAGCACCTATATTGTACATACTCTTTCGTGATTCCCCCTTGCACATCTTGTGCGGGATAAATCAACGTTGTTAATATATATATATCACTTTTGTTTGTTAAAAAAAAAAACTATTCCAAACCTATATTGCAAACAAATTGTTTTTTATTGGATGCTTTTGTTTCATTAAAATGAGTAATTTCACCTTAAAGGTTTATTTTTATTACAAAGAGGGTTGAAAGCTCATTTTTCACAGTTTTAAAGCAAGTAACATCAACTTGATAAACTAACTGCGTTTTGATAGGCAAATCATCACAAATACATGGTGAATTTGTTGAAATAATTTTTCTTTTATTATTTGTTTGTTTGTGGTCGAAATAGCAAGAACCGCTGAAATCTACATATATAATTATGAGATATCGGGTTCAAATTTAAATAAATATATACAGCCTAACAATATAGGTACTTACAGTTGAGTTAGGTCATGCAAATAGTTAGCATGACCCTTTTAATGTTTGGAAAATGCTAACAAGTGTCTAAGGACATTGTTTAAACATTTAAAAGTAGCAACTTTTGCATTGGAAATTGTACGGTTGTAACTTTAACAAGTGTTTGCCTTGTATTTTCAAGACATAATTTCTTTTCGTGGGTTCCTTAAACAATGTCCTTAGTGCACTTGATACCAATACCCTTAAACAATTTCTTTTTTCTACAAATTAATACTCCCTCCGTCTCGTTTTAATTATCTTTTTAACATATTTTTTTCTTTGTCTCAAAGTAATCGACATTTTATAATAACAATTCAACATTTTTTTTTCTTCTTACTAATATACTATTATTTATTGAATTTCACTCGACTTAACTATTTCATTATCTACTATTAATAAAGATGATTTAGTAAATGATATTAATTTCATCATTGAAATCAACGTCATTAATCAGTTTTTTTAAAAACCGCATACAACTTTAAAATGACAATTAAAATGAGACGGAAAGAGTACTAACTTCACCACGAGCTTAACATTAAAAGTTATATAAATGATAATTTGTGATTGATTAATCTATTGTAACCCATTTGGGGTTGGCCTAGTGGTTGGCTTGAGATCTTGGAGTGTGCTCCTCTCAAGGTCTTAGGTTCGATTCCCTGTGATGTCAATTTCGGTGGGCAAGTCCATACAGAGCAAAGCAAGTGGGCGGTGAGATTGATCCCCTCAGATTAATCGGTCCTTGAATTGGATACCGAGTTTTAAAAAAAAAATCTATTGTGGTCGACTTTATACAAAATTATTACTTTTTTCCCCTTTTCTTAGACTAAGAGAAAAGCTAACACAGCGGCCAACGCCCAAGCAAATCCCGTTGCCCCCTGATTTAGAATGTCTGGTCATATTCACTAGTTTGAATGGTAAGCTAAAATTTACTTACATTTATAATTTCTTACCAAATTCAAAACAATCCTCACAATTACTATCGATCAATGTCACTTGCTTGTGATAAATATATGCTCTTTTGGTCTTAAATATAGTAATAGATAATTTTGTCAACGTAAATTAAATACATCAATTTATGTCGATCAAATTGTCTCTTATATTATATAATGTCAAATAGTTAAGACATCTTATTAATCCAAAACCTTGAGATATTGAGTCTACTATATATATTGTTTAACATTAACAAGTAACATTTCTAATAAAAAAACATTCATATTATTATTTAATGTGTGACAATCTAACAATCCCTCTAAGTCAACTTATGCATGTTGGATGCCCCCTAAAGTGAAAAAAATACATCAACATACACTTGGATGGTCGTTGGTTCATGCATTTCAACGATTCTAATGCCACACTACTATATTGGCAAGAAGATTTTCAATACAAGAAGTATGTACCATAAATGAAATTAAACAATAGAGTTTGATACCGTCATTGGGTTGTGATGAGAGCTTAAAACACCAACAGATAATCACATTGAACTAAGATCAACCACACAAAAAGTTTAAACACCACATCTTCGCCAATGTTTTAAGATGTTGGATATATAAATCTCTTCACTTATACGTTAGCTTATATTTTCATCAAATGTAAAATTTCTTACCGACACTTTACACTCCAATAGGATATCCATGCCTTTCAAAAAAACATCAAGGGATATTGCCCTTCAAGTCTTCTCCGTTGCTCATGATCTTAAATCTTTGCTTCTAAAAGGTCAATTAAATATTTTATTTTTTATGATTCTTTTGCTTCTTTGACTACTTTTATCTCCCACGAAATCATTAGTGGACAAAGGAAAAAGTCACTCTCATCGCAATAATTTAAACACGCTATTTAAGCAAACTCACATATTTGAAAATACGTAGAAAATGAAAATAATTAAATAATAAATTTTTTAAAATAATTAAATGATATGTATTTTTGTATGTGTGTGTTCAAATATTGTGCCAAAATCAGTGTGACAAGTATTTTCCATAGGAATGAATTATAATTATGAGAGTGCAAGCTAGATACTATCCATGCATGCTTGAGTCGTCACTTGACCATTATACAAAAGAAAAACTAAAATCAAAGAAAAACTGAGGGTACCCTTTCACATAACTAAAAACCATGAATATTTTTTTTATTTAAAAAATATATCATGAGTAGGTGAATCCTCCTAGCACAAAGTCTTAGATTGGATGGAGGTACATGTTTTTATTTTGCTATAGAGCACAATATCTTTACCAAAATAATCAAGCAACCAAACAAAACAAAACAACAAAAGAAAGAAAGAAAAACTGACGTGGACTACGCTGATATTGACTCAGTCTACGCTGACGTGGCACCTTAAGTGAGGTGCCACGTGTTATTTTTTTAATTATTTTTTTGTCTTGGGGGGCCAAAACTGCTACAGTTGCAAAACTTAGGGGCTGTTTTGTAGTTTTTTTTCTTAGGGGGCCAAAATCGCAACTTTGACAAAGTTAGGGGGCTAAAACTGTAATTAAGCCTATTAATTAATTAGTTCTAACTGATTAATTAATTAATTACTTGAGACATGATAGATTTATTTATCTGATTTTTTTAATTAAAGTTCTAACTTACAACTTTTTGTTACTTTTTTTTCATAATTGGAGGCTGTGTGCCATAATTGGTGAGATGAAAAATGCATAGTTTTTGAGCAATTGTCACAAAGCTCTATCACCAAATGGAAAAGTGATTATTGTGGAGTTCATATTGCCAGAAGAACCAAACACAACTGAAGAATCTAAGCTTGTTTCAACTATTGATAATATCATGTTTATCACAGTTGGTGGAAGGGAAAGAACTGAGAAACAATACGAGAAATTGAGCAAACTCTCTGGATTTTCTGAATTTCAAGTTGCTTGCCGTGCTTTCAACAGTTTGGGAGTGATGGAATTTTATAAATGAAGTCATTACAACAATAACTTTGTATTTTAAGATTAATGTATTAAGAGTAAAGTGAGATGATAAAGGCCTTTTTGTGAGACCATGTCGCTTTGATGTTATGTACTGTTTATGCAATTTAAGAAACTTTGTTTTTTTGTGTTGTAAAAGTTTAATTTGTGATTTTGGGAAGAATTTATTTTATCTATAATAATTATTATAAAGGCAATACTTGATTTTGGTGTAGCCTATTTTTTTTGCCTACTTTACCCTTACAATTTGATTGTTTTTCCTATACCACCCTTCACGGTATATTAGCAGTAAGCGTAACCGGTTGGTTAGACTGTACCGCCACAAATCGCAATTCTTTCCATTTGAAGAAAGACTCATCCTACAAGAGTGAGAAAGTACGGGCTTTCAGTTATGCCTATAAGTTATAATTAATATCGTGGAAAGAATAAAAATCATACAATAAAAGTAAGGTCTATATATATTTTGATAAATTCATTCACACAAATATATACGTAGAAATTTTATTCCAATTTGTAAAGTTATTTTGAAGCCTAATTAACATGAAGTTTATATTGCATACACGACCATGCTTTTGTTGGTGTTGACGGCATGTCGCTTCTTTCTCTGCAACCTATCTTTTGTTCCTATCCTTGATACACAAAAACAAGAAGGACATGATTCTAATTCTAGAAATACTTCCAAATATTTTTTGACAAGAGAAATACTTTCAAATATGTTATTTTATTCTTCGTTTATTTGTATCTAATGTATTTTTTTTCTATATAAATTTATATGCATTCTTTTATACATTGCAATGAAATGTTGAAATATATGCACACATGGGACAGTGGCCGCAACAAGTTTTTCCTATCTTGCTTTATAATTTGTTCCATTCTTGGTTTTCCCTTACCAGTGTTATCCTTGGCAAGTGATCATTGTTACACTTGGTTTTGAATAGATGGAGAAAAGGTGAAGAAATAGGAAAGGAGTGGGGCATCAAGGCCACATTTTTTCATCGGCCAGTTTAATTTTGTGATAGGGAAATGGGGACATTTCGGTGCAGAAGTGGTGGTGGGCGTGCTATATCAACGTAGAGGAGCGAAATCTTTCATGTTCTTTCTTCTCTCTTTCAGGAAATTAGGTATATACTGCTATTCTCTCAATATGTAAATCTTTTTGTCTAGGTTACATTTGTTTTATTATGTCGGTGGTAGCAGACACGCCATTCTTGATGAGGTCATGGGTATTGGGATCACATGGGGCAGTGAAGGTAATTTTCATTTGGTGAATTGCAATGCTAATTTATGTAAATAAAAAGCATGAATATTAGAGTTCTCAAAAGCTTTTACTATTTTCTAGACTGATTCCACATCATAAAAAATATTACCAAATTGACCTTCTTTTTTATACTTTTTTGGTGCCTTTGTTTAAATTGAACTAAAGTAGAGTAATCATGGAGAAGATAAAGGCGTAAAAGAAAGCAGGTAGGTCGTCGGTAGCATGTGATGTGATTGAGAGGGATATGGGAGAGGGAGAGAAAGTAATCGTGAATAGAGAGAATGAATAGGGAACTCGAAAAGGAGAATGGTGTTTTTCCCACACGATCATCGAACACATTGTTGGTGCGGCAAAATTTTTACTTTTTTACTCGAGAACTTTTCTTTTAATCGTTCCTTTATTCTTTACGGGTGTTGATTCTTTTATTATGTTTTCTTTCTTCATGCATGGGTTGTTTAATCTAAGGTTATGTTTGGATTGGTAGAGAGTGGTGGAATGGAATGAAATGGGATAGGGCCACATTCCATTGTTTGGTTTTGTTAAAAATGAATGGAATGGAATGGAGTGTGATGGAATCCAATGGAATGGAACATACTAATAATAAAAGGACAAATTTATCCCTAGTTTTTCTTATTGCTTCTTGCTCTCCTCCTCTACAACTCTTCATTGTCCATGAGATTTTCTGTTATGGCAACTCTTCATTCCAACAAGTAACTCAAATTTCTTTATTCATGTTTGTGCTCTTTAACCCATTCTTCTGCATCTTTAACCCATATCATATGTGCCAAACAACTTTGGTCCATTACCAACCTGCGTCATTCATGTTTTTGAAGAACAAAAATCTAGTTGCACTTTTTAATACCTACTATTAATAATTAACAAGTTTTTTCCATTTCAGCCTATTATACACGACGAATACAATTCATAAA
>Ga0228711_1008690_pt1 | contig 14122 bp, 4 predicted proteins | sample MedpolnodulmetaG_2_FD_177996 | JGI IMG/M metagenome (GOLD analysis project Ga0228711, IMG submission 177996) | Root nodule microbial communities from Medicago polymorpha collected in Santa Monica, California, United States - brown nodules | ecosystem: Host-associated > Plants > Roots > Nodule...
TGATCTTGCCAGTTTGGTTTCCTCCAAATCCCACAGTTCCTCCCTCTTTCATGGTTAGGGTTAGGAACAAAGACCTGTCTCCCATCATGTGTCGCGAGCAGCCACTGTCCAGGTACCAGGACTTCTGATTTTCGCTTCCTTTTAGAATGACGGCTTGAATGGTTCATTAGGTCTTGAAGTCTTCCTTATATACTGAAGCAGCTCGGGTCAAATAATCTTGTTGGGCTTCAATACAAAACAGACTGTCCTGCTGATCTGCAAAACAAGAATCATAGACAAATATGGAAAGTCCTAAAATATCGGAACATCTTTAGGAGCGTCCAAAACAACTTCAAATATTTCCTAAAATATAATCACAACTTTAGGAATATTCCACAACTGATTCTGTAAAGATATGTGCGTTGCTTGGTCAATAAGAGAAGGAAATACGATTTCCTTAAATAATATTAGGCGCACGTACATATAGGCATGAACCCAGGCACACTGAACCGTGCCAGGATGTTGGAACATCGTATCCAACATCTTACAGAGATGCCTGAACACATGTTGGAACAGTTGCTTCCAACAACACAAACATGGATATTTATTTTAGCAATAATGCAGCCAATACAAATACCCAACAAAATCCACTAATCTCATATAAAATACACACATAAGCAAATAAGCACGTATAATCACATATAATTAAATAAATAAAATAATCCTAGCTAAAAACGGGTTGTTACACATAACATCGTTTCAATTGTTGTGAAATGTTTTGTAACCCTAGTTCTCTTATGAGTTATGAATATATACCCCTCCTTAATGGGCTAAGTTACTACAAACCATAATGGGCTTAACACTCTCAACGAATAATTCTAAATAGTTACTACGCATTAAAACACGCTAAAACATCGATTATTCACCACACCGAAATAATACCACTAGTTACCTCTAACTTAATAAAAATAATTATTCACCTCAACACTCCAAAATAATCCTCATTCTAAAATTACTAACTTACCCCTGTTCCACAAATTACAAAAATATCATCGGTCCTCAAAATGACCAAAATACCCTTCTTACCTAAAAATCTACTAATCCCAAGACAAATACACAAGAAAGCAATTAGGCACATATAAACACACATAAACACATTTAATAAATAAATAAAATAATCCTAACTAAAAACAAGCTATTACATATAGAGCCGAATCAGAACATCGTATACATATGCGTCTATGTGAAAGATGCAAACTTGTCTATGTGAATCTATGTGAAATGTTGGAAATGATTATGGGTATTTATGCGGAAGATGTGTGATTTAATTACGGTGAGGATGTGTGAATTCTATGTATTCAATTGGTGGTTATATGGTGATATGAATACTTGCTTATATCTTTGTGATGATGATTTGATATTTGTTGTATCTACATACATAATTGAATGAGAATACATGAGAATATGATATTGATTAACCTGAACATATGTCTGTATGATGTTATTATCCTAATACTATACATGTGTTCGTATTTTCTCTATGTTGAATTTATATCTTACCCTACGTGTGGCAAATGGTCGCCTACACCCTTTTTGCGGTGTAAACTTGCAGGTTAAGAATGCATAATCGACGTGAGTTTCCCCGAAGACGGCTTGGCGCCTACTCGTCTTTACCGCTTTGATTTCGGAGTCTTGTCTAGTGGGGTTCTGATTAGGATGTTGGGATTTTATTTTATGTTATTGACTTATGTTGAGGAACCCTTGAGTTCTTTTGAGGATGTTTTATTATGTGATATGATGTATGTCTTTTATGTTGTTGAGACTTATTTCCACTGTGAATTGATATTATATGATGAAATTTTGTTATGGGTTGAAATGTTGAAAAGTAACACCATAATATGTTTTTCTTTAATTGTTGAATTATTACATTAAAAATAGTATGTGGGATTTAAGGGTGTTACAATATCTTCTTGTATCAATCACCTAGAGGATAGATAAGTCAGATTGACATTGACCATGCAGACGATCATTGTATCTAGACGATGGCTTCATACCTTTTGGGCATATGATGCTCATGTTGAATTTTAGTTAACCATAGGATGTGTTGCATTGTTTTGCTTCCTTTAGACACGATCAACTTTGCCTTGTGCTTTAAGATCATTTGTCATTTCCTCATAATTTGTTGTTTGTCTTATTTGTCCTCTTCTTCAAACTAGACGATCAACCGTTGAGTATGTTGTTAGTAGATAAATTGCTAATTTTTATTATTACTCTTATTATCATCAAAATATAATCTAGAGATATTTTTCATTGAACCTATTTGGTTCTTTTAATATCCTCTTTTTTATGATGACAAACAACTAATAATTGTGAAGAAAAAAATATTTCGTTAAAGAAAAGAATTCAATAGTATGCTCTTGTGAGTATACTACACAAGATGCATGTTAGTACCGACATAATGACATCAATGATGATTCACAAATTCAATAGATGTTAAACTGTTGGGTTGATGCTCCACTTAGGATGTTAAGCCTAAGCAGATCATTCCTTGTCTTTGAGTATGTTAGGCCTTTAGAGAAGGATGAATATTAGACAGAGACACATCTAGACTCAATGACTAGACAAAAGAATTCGTAGGCTCTAAATATGGAAGATATTTTGGCTCAATGCAAGGAGCTAGATGTGACCACGCAAAATAGTACAAAGACATCAATAAGGAATTTGGAGGTACGGGTAGAAGAGATAGCTAAGCACCAGGTTGAACAACAATAAATAGTTAATGTTTAAAGGAAATAAAAAATTGAGAATATAAAAATTGAGAATATTATTTAGTGAGAACATATCGCGTCCTTACATGGAAGAGAAGTTGTGAAGATAGAAATAGATAAGGAAGAGTACGAGAAGAGAGAAAAAGGTAAGAAATAGAGTAGATTTGATATATAGTTTGGTTCAAGAGAAATAAAAGAGAGAACAATGTGTCTTTTTTTAGAATGACAAAAATATCCTTAATTATAAGATCAATATATTTTCATATTTTGAACTTTATTTCTTAAGAAACCACTACTTCTTTGTAACTAAAAAAAAACTACTTCTTCCTTGCTTTTGACTAGGACTAAAATGAAAATTCATAAAAAAAATATTTCAGGCAACAAATAACAGTTCCGTTCAATAGAAAACCACCTCTTAGAAATTAAAAAAAAAAAGAAAAAAACTCAACATCACAAGCTAAAACACAGTCTCAGAACTAACAAGTTTAAACTTTTATGCCTTCACCAAATTTTAAAAGAAAATACATAAAAAAATTATTTCTTTTTCATATTAAACAAATTATACAATGAAAATGGATTTTATTTTTTTTGAAGGCCTTTAGATCTGAAATGTGATAAAATGGTAGAGGATTATTGAGTCTTGGCAATGAAGATTCAATAAGAAAGGGATGATATAGTTGACATGGAGGTATGAAAATGGTAACAAATGTGAAAAAAAGAAGAAGGAGACGTGGGAAATATAATAAAAATAGTAGTCTTGCCCACTTTCTCCGCATGAAAGAAGAGATTGTAAAAAGCAATGGGTCCTACGAATTTTGTGTCTCTCTTCTTATCTTCTCTCCTGTCCAAACAAGAGAAATAGGCTATCTCTCTTCTATTTATCTCTTCTCTACTTCTCTCTCACCTATTTCTCTCCAACCAAACAAGCTGTAAAGAAATTTATCTTAGAGGTAAAGTTATTGAAAATATTTGAGACAGTCATTGGTAGTAAACCATAACTGAATGCCAAAAAACAAGAGGTATGTTCTTATAGGCATAACCATTATTAAAAAAAACACAATATAAGGAAAAGGTTGTATTTTTATTTTTATTTTTGAAGTAAGAACTAAATAAAATAAAATAAAAAATGGTAATTTTTTTTAGAATATCACATCTTTAGATTTTTATGTTGTATATGATATCACATCTTTAGCACAAATAACAACTTAATGTCATAATTCGAAATAAATATTTTAGCTTCTTAAAGCCTTACAATTATACTTATAATAAAATAACTTATCTAATATATTATCAAGATCCAACAAAAGAAATCAAGACCATTATTGAACCCACCCTGATGTCACAATACCAGAGCCTTACAATCCAACTAAACATAAACAATAATTCAATAAACTTTCAATATACTTTCAAGAACATCATGGCATAGGTTAGAAAACATTTCTCCACTTTATTCTCGGGAAAAAAAAAATCGATACTACACCTTAGTCTTTTCTTGAAGATAACCTACATATAAATCACAAAAGAGAGAAGAGTAGAATAGAAATTAAAGGGTAAGATATATTATACATTATTTAAAGTAGTATAACAATAGCGACAAATAAATTAAGGTAATAGTCTTTTAGGTCTCTAAATGTGCAACAAGTAGGCACAATAGTCACTCAATGTATCGAAATTTAAAAATAATTCTTAATTGTACAATATATTAGTCAAAATAGTCATTTACGTTAAAATGTCTCTTTATTATTTTCATATTAATCCTTCGATATAAGTACTTGTTGTCATATTAGTCCCTATAAGTATTTGTTGTCATATCAGTCCCTATATTGAAAGAGTTAATGTCGAAATTGAGAGACTATTTTGACCTTAAAAATTATTTTGACTAGCAAAGTGCACAGTCAAAGACAATTTTGGAAATTCTATACATTGAAAAACTATTATGATTATTGGTTACACATTCAGGAATCAAAATCACTATCACATCTAAAACACAAAAATCAATTTAAATCACTAAACTATATGGTGTGTATATAATTGTTCAAGAGATGTATATCAAATGTACTGATCTTCCACCTTTACACTATATGCATTCTGTACAATTAAAAGTTAAAACATACTTAAGATAGTAGATAGAAGAACATGTTCAATTAATGAAGAGCAATACTCCTTTGAGTACTCAAGATAGTATATTGCACTATATGCGTGAGATATTTGATGATGATTTATAAAAGAAATTACAATAATTATCTATACTATGTATAAAGAAAATATATTTAATATACATGAGTTTCAGCCGACTTTTTCATTACTTTTTTTACCCTTCATTTAAACTATTTTATCCTTTAATAATATTGTTTTAAATTTTAAATAAAAAAAATTAAATCCCAGTAAAATATGAAATGTCCTACTACAATAGAAACAATATCATTAATATTATATATGATGGGGATAGAGATTTTGGGCTAAATTTTTTATAATTCTAATTATACCCTTAAACAAATTTTAATATATTAATGTTAAATTGTTGGTGGTATTAATAAAGATAATGGTTTATATTATATTTGTTAAATTATTGTTGTTATTAAAAAAGAGAAACATGGTTTTTTGAATTTGTTACAATTTGAAAGTCATAAATATTTGTTCTTATGATTTTAATCAAAATCAAAATTTCATATAAAAACAAAGTTCATAGTTTAATGTGTTAGCGCAATAAAAAGAACGGATTCAGTAGTAAACATAAAGAATGTTGTAAATTATTTTCTTGCCACATTGGATATGATATAAGAAAAGTCTCATGTGATGGCTATAATGCATATAGGAATTAAGATAACCACACATCAAATAATGTTTGTTAAATTAAATGTTTTTAACTGAATATGAAAATACAAAGGAATAGTAATAGAAAGTTGGCCTTCAAAAAATAATAGAAAATTGAAAAAATCATTATCAAAATTGAAATTTATTTACAAGCTAGGAAGTTTAACAAACAAAAATTAAAACATTTTCTTAATAGGCAAAATGAATTAAAAAAACGCTGATATAGGCACAAGATGTGCAAAGATTCGGACAAATGCCTACAAAGGGCATATGAATGCCTGAAAAGATAGTTTTTATCTAAACAAAAATTAACGTATAAAATCAAAATATTAGTGATGAAAATAATCATTTTTTTCTTTGATGGAAGTAATAATGGAAATAATGTTTCAGCAATAATTTTGACAACGTATAGAAATAATTGAAAACGTATGTGTGATAGGTAGTTTAAATTTGTAAATAATACTTTGCTAGTAGTTTAGAAAATTAAAAAAAATTGAAGCATTGCTCAAGGTGAAGTAACTGAAAACAAACTTGGTTTCGGAGGATTGTGGTCCAGATATTATGAATAATAAGAAGTGGGAATGGTGCAATATGGAGAGTGAAACATTAGCAAATTATTGACATGGCAAAACAATGATGAGTTGTAATAATTAAAATTTGAGATAAATATAATAGATTTAATTGGAAAGGCCATGACCTAAAGAAATTATTTATTGAGTTTTTGAGAGGCTCATATAAGATCCGTTTGTTATAGATTTAAAAAAATAGATTTTATTTTTTTTAACTTAAATATTCATTTAACATAAGTTAACTCAAAAATAGTAGAAGTTATTTCAAATTCATTTGGCATAAGTTAAAAATGAGATTTTGGTATTCACCAACTTAAATATTTAATGTTAGAGATTTATATAATTAAAATCACATATTTTTTCAAAGTGACATATTTCAAAAATGATTTTTATGATAAGCTATTTGAAATAGCTTTTTTTTGAGTTTTTTTTCAAAGTATTAGTATTGAAAAAAAATTATAACAAAATGATGAAATACTTAGAATTACATTTTAAGATAAATTATTCATACGAAATTTTCATTCAATTTCTTTATTAAAAAAATTGTAGCAAAAAGATATTAGACCATAAAAATATATTTTAAAAAAAAGCTAATACAAATATTTTTATCATATCCTCGATATTGGTGGTTATGGACTTTTAACATCTAGACTCCCCAAGAAGTCTGGTTTCTATCAATAAAAAAATTATCTGCTTTTCTGGCATAAGGATTTTCCACTATTAGTATTAGCATATAGTATAGGATTGGTACATCAGATAGTTAGGAAATTATTAGATGCATTGTAACATCCTTCATTTCATCTCATACCTAAAAATTCATTAATTTAAATATTAAATATTAAATATACATTCGATATTTCTTGACTAATTTATATTTTATATTAGTGGTATAAAAGGGGTGTGAAGCAGAGAAGATGAGTTAGTATCTAACTTAAAAGATATGCGTTTTTGGCTCCCTAAAAATACTAAAACCGTTTTGTTCGTAACTATCGAATAACATTTTTCTTTGAATTAACATCTTTGGTAGATAACTTCTAAAAAATATTTTTTAGCATAAAGAGCAAATGAGGGGCAATAAAAGAATAGATCCTAACTTAAAGAATTACTATGAGTTTAGGTCCATTGAGTCAATTGCTTAAACTCATCTCTTTCTTCTCTTTAGTACAGGAGAGACACACACCTTACACACCTTATTTTACCACTCTAACTACTTCTCCCTAGAGAGAGAAAAAAAACACATGGTAAAACTAGAGAGAGACGGCTCTTGTGAGAGTGAAGAATGGAGATTGGTTCCAAGATTAAGGAAGGAAGGAAAACATCTCCCTCTAGTATCCATCTAAAATTTTAGGTGAGTTAAACTAGTGAATTTCGGGAAATAAAATTAGGGTGAATTAGTTAAAAGAAGAACCATACTTAAGGAAGGAATTAAATTTTGGTTTTCATGATTGGTGGAGACAAAAAAAAGAATAACACGTTCACCCTTTATTTCTCTCTCTCTTCTCTCCTTCTCAAACCCTAGCCGTCACCCATTTCTTCTTCTTTTTCTTGTTAGAGGGGTGATTTAGGGTCAATTTTGACGCAAAAATCACCTCTCCGAGGTGTTTTTTCTTCTATCTTAATTGAATAAGTGATTTCACATATTTTTCTGTTTTCTTTCGTTTGTTTTTGTGATTTCATCGTCTCTGAACGACTCTGTTTGTTTTGATTTTCCGTCTTTGTGCGGTGTGTTTTTGATTTCCCATCTTAGTGCGGTGTTTATTTGATTCAGGTTGAAAAATTAGCTTTGAGCAAGTGCAGATCCGATCAATGACAATGACTTTGGCGTCATCAACGTTGCAGATCTGGTGACATGAGTATTCCGGAGACTTGAATATAGTCATATTAATCATACTTGTAGGCATATGTACTTTGCCGTTTTATGTTATTAACATGGATGATGTGAGTATGTTCACAGATTCATCTTTTTTGTTTTTAGCGAATTTGGATTTGTATTATATCGATGTACTCTATCAATTTGAATGAATGAATATCGTTTATTTTTGTCAAAAAAAAAAATGATTGGTGGAGACACTCACTCCTTTGTATGGGTGTCATGTAATTTTGTTATTTCTTTTTCGGTGGCGCCAACCTCTTCTTAGGTGTCATGACTTGTGATTCATCATTTTTAACACATCTTGTGCGGGTGAATCACTTTGCATAAATTTCTTAACGATTCTTCGGAATTTCGAGTTATTGAGTTGCATATGTATTTTTCTTAGTAATATTTGCGTGACATGGATTTAAATATTAAGATTCTTATGTGATATTTCCGTTAAGGTATCTTATCTTGTTTCAACACTTGAATTTGGTTCTTTTATCAACTTTACGTGATGCTTGAATTTAGTTTCTTTAAGAAGTATCAGTCTTTTGTGAATAATGGGTGTAGGTAAAATTCTGGAAATTATCCTTTAAAGTGAAGTAAACCATATTTTTAAAATGGTTGAGAAAGCGAGACAGCGAGAGTGGTCCTAAGATTTAAATATATTTTTTTATTTATTCTAAATTCACTACACTTACAAAATTACCCTTATTTTTTACTTTTTTTTAATAGAATAAAATAATTATGATTATTTTGTAAAAATATAGAAGGTGCACACTATTAACTTACATCTTCATCAGAAAAGAAAATGAAAGGCTTAGACGTAATAAAAAAAATTACCTTATTTATACCAGAGAACACAAACATTTTCAACACATTTCCAAATTTTAAAAAGAGGTTTCTTGCTTTTGTAACAATCATCAACAATACCACAATATTCTGTAATGTAAATTAAGAATAAATGAATACTAATAAAAAGGAAATAAAGATTGTGGTAAGATAATAAACAAATGTGAATGAACTTACTTATATGACCTATATCTTCGAAGATTACAACAAGAAACAGGGGAACAAAAAGGATGAATGTATAAACAAACTTGAAAATTTCTGCCATTGTTTTTCCCCTTTGCGTGAAATAAGTGTAAAATTATTTTATCACTTTATATAGTAAAAAATCAAATGCTATGTTTACATCAACAAAATAATTTTTAATAATCATGTTGTTGTAATTAGTACTTTATGAAAATTAGAATAATTATTAAATGTCTCTTTAATACATTGATGTATCGTAGTTGTCTCTTTGGCTCATAGAATAGATGTCTCATAAAATTATTACTTTCTTTATTAAAAATCATAAAATTATTACTTATAAATAGAATTCGTTATTGTTTAACAACCTTTCATTATTATTTTTTATTTCTTAGCTAGCCTTTCATAATAGAGATAGGAAAACCAATATTATATTATGTTGATATGAGTGGGTGTGGAATCACACAACGTGAATAAGGTCTTTTATTTGAGTCTTGTGGTTAAATAAAACGTGAAGAAGAAACCTTATTAAAGGATGTCAATAGGATTGTTATTAAGTCATTGATAGTCAATGGATACTTTGCACCTGTAACATAGTGAAGAAAAAAATAAAGAAAATGACAAAAGATAAATAATAATGTAGAATGATGACAAAATTAGTTGCAGGAGTAATGAACCAATGATATGATAATAACTTTATGTATTTGTTAAAAGTAGGATATTGGCGGTGCGGTTTGGATCGGTTTTGATGTAAAAAGTCATCCGATTAAAAAATTAAAATTGCATGTGGTGCAGTTTGGTTTGGATGAATATTCTAAAAAAATCCAATCTCATCTGATCCAAATATATGCGATTTAATTTGGATTGGTTTTCGAATATCCAAAATGCAACATGTAATTTTTTTATTAATATTAATATTACAACAAGTACACGAAAAAAAGTAATAGTTTGATGAAAAATAAAATATAAATATAAATATATTAAAATATTAACATTACAAAATAAAAATGATCGATTATATTCGACACATATAAAGAAGTAATAATATATATTCAATTATTGTAATATATAAGATTAAAAACCAAAAAGCTATATATTAATGCAATATATAATATTAATAAAATAATAAATAAGTATTAAAATGTACATTTGCGGTTCGTTTTAGTTTGGTTCAGTTTTGAAAACATAATCTGAAATTTGATCCGATTGTAGCGGTTTTTACAAAACAAAACAACATCCAAACGTATCAAAAAAGTATTCGGTTTTTAGCGGTTTTTGATTTTTTTTTTTTATCAGTTTGTGGCTTTATTTTGTGTCGGTTTTGATTTGAACACCCCTAATTGAAAGTATTGATAGTCAATGGATCGTATGCATGTTTATATTGTCTTTCACCTTTAATTATCTTAGTTGTCAATTATCATTAGTTAATTTTAAAAGTTATTTGATGTAGTTAATGATCTCTAGTTCTTGAAAGTAATAAATAGTCCACTCTTTCAATTCATTGACTAACTGAACATTCTTTTTAGCTTTGTTTTGTTTCATTAATTTAACGCAATAATGAGATCATATGCAGTATTTCTATCATATCTAGAGTTATAAATGTCTAAATTGATTCAAATCAATTTCAAATTTACTTTTCTTCAACAGAGCTTCAACAAATTGTGATGACAACTCACAAATTGATTCCAAATCTTGGAGTGTGATGGTAAAACTTACGGTGAGATAGCATCCTGGTTTAGACAAATATAATAAAATAATCTATACTTCTATATCTATACTATATATAAAGAAGAGTTTTGCTCGAAGACACATTTTATTAAGGTGTCTTTTAACAAGTTATTATATGAGCATTTGCTAAAAGACACCAACTAATTTTTATGAATGTGTCTTTTAGCAAAGTTATAACTAAAAAGTGAAAATCACACATTGAGGTGTGGGTTGCTAAAAAACACCTTCATGTGTGGCTTCTAGCAAAACCCTATAAAGAAAATAACTTATTTCAACTCTTTTGGGGTGACTTTTTCTCTTTCCAAAAATGCACTCAATTTTCAATACAAATAATATATGTAACAAATAGATAAGAATAAATTTAAATATTAAAAAAATGTAACAAACACGATATGAATATATATATATAGGGAGTGCATCTGGTGAGAACTCTTATCTATTGTGAGAAACGAGAATTATTAATCATAACCATCAGATTCAATTTAACGACAAGGATCAAAAACTATAACATGTATTTGCATCTACCCTATAACCCTCTCGTCACTTTCCCAATTCATTCATCGACATTCTTTTGCGTTTTCATTGAATTAAATTGCAACATAAATTCACGGCTGAATTATCATTGATTAACCTAACAACGTGAAGAAATTTTTTCATCAAAGAATCCTGATCAACCTGCACACAGCGGCGAAGTTAGCAAATATTTTACGAGGGGGCCAAATTTAAAGAAAAAATAAAATATTTGTAAAACCAACATATTAAATTTAAAGATAAAGTATAAGAGAAAAAACAGACCTTGAGGTTCAAACCCTAATTGAGATCATGGCTCAGAATGAGTATTGTGTTGAGATTGAGCAAAGTGAGAAATGAGTGCTTGGAGTGAATGAGAATAGTATTATCCTGGCTAGTCAGGCATTGATGATAAGCCTCAAGTGATTCCATACTCTGTGAAGTTGTCTTATCCTCATTTCAGTAAAAATAAGGAGAATGTTGAATATCCAAAGAATTAAAATCGCAAAGTCATTGAATTGAGAACCAGAAAAGTGCTTAAGCCGGTGAATCTTGAGAGTACCAACAGAAAGGTTGATGAAGTGGATAGTGAAGATGAAGTTGGAAATGAGCAACAAGAAAAAAATAAAAATGAAAAGAGAATGCTTGTGGAATCAAAATGGAAATATCCACCCTGACTTGGGTGTTGGTGCGTCAAGCTCAATGACGTAAAAGAAAGCGCTTGGTAGGAGGCAACCCATCCTTTTTTATTATGTTTTTCTTTTTCGGTATTTTATTTCTATTGTTGAGTTAGACAATTGTCAGTGTGTTTGAATAACTCAGTTGTACCCCCTGTTATGTATTGAACTTGCACTTGTTTATTATTGATGAATTTTTTTTGTTAGTTGATCTTTTACAGTTTAGTAACAAATGCTGGTTCAAGTGGTATTCCAAAAGGACCTGTGATTCAAAGGCGAAGTGTATGTCAGTTAAAGATAGGTAGTCACAACTCCCAGAAATCTAACACTGTAAGGTTCATGGCCAAATTTTATTTTTCCAATTTACTTATATAGAGTGTTCCATGCATCTACATTTCTAGAACTTGCATTTTTTCTCTGCTGTCGATTGATCTTTGTCATATACACACTGAGGCAAAAGTGCTTGGTCTTGTGAGCCTTTTGAAGCCTACACTGATTATATTGAAATTTTATCCTCTTTTTAGCCAAATTGAGCCGGTAGGTTTAGATCTTTTTGTTCGGTGACAAACTACATTACAAGCTTAGAAACTTTTATGATTTATCCCAAATTGTTATATCTGAGTTAGGCATTGTAGAATGTTGTTAAATAATAAGTTTGGGGTTGCTATTGGAATTTGCAACCAGTTAAGTTTGGGGTGGGGGTACTAGAGAACAAAGAAAGAACATTATCATGAAAAATACACTCAAAAATGGTGTATCCAAAAAAAAAGAATGAAAAAGGGACAAACAATGAAAATTCTGAGTAAGTTAAAACTCGATTGTCCCAACAAGTTATAAATATTCTCTAGTACCTTTACAAATTGTTGTTTCAAGGGGTGAATGAGGGATTGAATCCATGTTTTAATTTCCGTAGGAGTGCCTAACTCAAATTTTGTGTAGCCTACTTATCCAAATATTTTACAACATTTACCTAAGCCCCGCTATAACCTTGAAAGACCTCAAAGTGTGTAATGACATTGATTTTGATTGACGTTTAGAAACTTTTCAAGCGTATGGTAATATGTAGACCTGCATGTCGACTGTGTGTGAAGCCTTATCATTTTGTTGAGTGGAGTTGTGAATTGGTGGATGCAAGCAAGACAAACTATCTCATTTTTAGCTAGTATAGGGAGATGAACTTTTGGGTACTGTCGCTTGATCAGGTAATTGTTATTTTACTGTCGATTGTCAATGTTGCAAATAAAATCCTTGAGGACAAGGAATGATTCAAGTTTGGGGTTTGTGATGACAGTCAGTCATTCACTGTTTTTAGTGTCATTTTCATGATATTTTGAGTTCACAAGCAAGCTTAAACAACAAAGAAAGAAAGAAAAATAGAAGATTTTGAAGAAAGTAAAATCGTGTCACGATTGTTGAAAACGTGTCACGATTTGGAGCACAGGAAGAGGTTCATTCGACATTGGTTAAAACGTGTCACGATGGCTATTTCGTGACACGACTTTAGGAACCCTAATTTGTAAGTGCTTGTCTTAGGTGGTGTGAATATAAAAAGAAAATATGAGAAAATCCTTGAGGACAAGGAATGATTCAAGTTTGGGTTGTGATGACAGTCAGTCATTCACTGTTTTTAGTGTCATTTTTATGATATTTTGAGTTCACAAGCAAGCTTAAACAACAAAGAAAGAAAGAAAAATAGAAGATTTTGAAGAAAGTAAAATCGTGTCATAATTGTTGAAAACGTGTCACGATTTGGAGCACAGGATGAGGTTCATTCGACATTGGTTAAAACGTGTCACGATGGCTATTTCGTGACACGACTTTAGGAACCCTAATTTGTAAGTGCTTGTCTTAGGTGGTGTGAATATAAAAAGAAAAGGGAAGAACGTTTGGAGCAAGAAAGGGAACTAAGGTTACATGGACATATAAAAGGAAGCATCACGCTGTGGCACAATTATTATTCACGTTTTGGAAAATAAAAGGGGAATTGATGAGCAAAACCGCAAGTGTACGGTTTTTCCGAAGTAGTAAAAAGACAGTATCGTTCCAACAGGGAGTTGTTTAAGTTGATTTACTTTTAACGGATGATTAGAGAGTTTGATTGTAAAGTTTTGGGTTTTAAAGGTTTTAAAACAATAATAATAAAAAGCGCCTTGGGATCATTGGTTCATCATAACGACGAATCCTTCACAA
>Ga0228711_1008697_pt1 | contig 14114 bp, 11 predicted proteins | sample MedpolnodulmetaG_2_FD_177996 | JGI IMG/M metagenome (GOLD analysis project Ga0228711, IMG submission 177996) | Root nodule microbial communities from Medicago polymorpha collected in Santa Monica, California, United States - brown nodules | ecosystem: Host-associated > Plants > Roots > Nodule...
TATTTTTTTTTTTTTTTTTTTTTTTTTTTTGGTTTTGAAGATTCTAACAATAATTAAGAAACAAAACGTTAATTTAACAACAACAACATGCAATCTTGGGGGAGATTAGGAGGTTACATAAGACGTGGTGTATAGAGTTTTTCCGGGCCGTTTCTTCCGTTTGGCAGCACGGTTGTTATAATTGTTGTTCAGCAAAAAGATGGTAGCTTTAAATCATCTCCTTGGTATGTTAGATTTGTGAAGTTTCAAAGAATTATGAAGGAGGCGAAAAGGGAAAAAGATATGGTTAGTGTTCGTTTAATGGGGTTGAAACGGATTTTCATGTGTTTGAATCCTAAAGGGGAAGCTTTTTTTCTTCATGGAAGACACAACATGCGAAAGAGGAAGAAGATGAAGGAGGTAAACAGAGAAGTGAAAAATCGTATAGCTATTTTTTTCTTTCTTTCTGGGTTTAAGCCTTAAAAGGAAGAGGAAGGAGGTAGAATTGGAAGAACAAGTAGAAGATGAAGACGGTTTTTTTTTTTAAAAATTTGAAAATGACCTACGTCACACGTGGTGTCCAACTCACTTAAGTGAGTAGTCACATAGGCTTTGACCAGGTCAAAATTGGCACTTGCAAAAGGGGGTAAAGTTAGGGGGCTGGAATATTGTTTTTTTTAATAGGGGGCCAAAATCGCTATTTTTGAAAAGTTAGGTGGTCAAAAGTGCGTTTAAGCCTATTTCTTTTTAACAACTACTTAATGAAATTGCTTTTGACAATTGCATTTTTGTTTTATGATGTCCCAGTTAATGTTTGTCTCTACTGTTTTTAATTAAGAAACCCTTGTTTTAAAAAAAAAACGTGAAACATCCATAAAAAAATAAGAAAAACTTGAAACAAATATTAACAACGTTAAAAAACTTGTGTTTGTTCCAATAATGTGTTAGGTGGTTGATGAAACAGATCTTTTGTTTCGTGAGGCATACTGTGCTTGAACAATGTTTCCAATCTAACAATGATGGTTTTTGCTCTGTCGATAGTGGTCATGTTAAAAAAAAACAATGTTTCCACTAAACTTTAAAAAAAAAACATGTTTCCACCAAAAAACTTACAAAAAGAAAATTACAATAATGTCCATCCATTAAATTAGTGTTTGTTAAAAAAACAATGGATTGTTAGGAAAAAGAAGTGGGGGTAGGGTTGCTAACTTACTCCTTCATGTATGTTTTATAGGCGGGAGTAAGTTAGCTGCCCACACACACACACACACACACAAACATACACGCATATACTGCTATTGTTGCAAGATGTAGTTACCTTAATATGGTGTCCAGGCATCGGATGAAACATTGCACATGGTACTTGAAACATTGCAAGAAGCAGTAAAGGCAGGTTAGTTATATCTTTCTCTTGTATTTAAATTATTGATATATAGACCATTTCTGGTCTAGTCTTACTTCGACACACGTTTGTGTGCTGTGTTTAGCTGGCCATTTGTTTGTATTTATCCCCTCATTTTATATTGTAGGCCATGAATCACCAGCAGTAGTAGAAAGTGTTATATCTCCGGTAATCCTTAATGTATGGGCATCACATGTTTTGGATCCTTTTATCAGTATTGATGCACTTGAAGTTCTTGAGGTAATGGTTTTGATGCTTATTCTTTTGTTAATATTATTATCTGCATGAGTGTCTTGATTTTGTCAACATTTAACATTAGTTACAATTGAGGTTGTAATTCGTATATCCAACAGACATTGCATTGAAGGATATAGGAATGCAAAACATGAGATTGTGACATGAAAAGGAAGATATTATATATTATGTCTAAGTTTGGCAGAATTAATAGATAAACTGGTTGATAACATAACATATAAATTAAATATTTATTGAAATCTTATAATTGAAAAGTAACTCCCGCCCAAGACTGGCCATTCAGAGTGTGACCCAAGTGGCCTGGTAGCGGGTTGTCCAACAAATCCTGAATAGGGCTCTGACTGATATCATGTTACAATTTTTGTTTTCTGGTGGAGAATGTAATGATTGACGTTTGTGATCATTAACCTGTTTTACATCCTCTAAACACCAATTCAATCTTAAACCACTCTTTAGCTGCAATGTTTAGCTTCCTATATTGTTTGTGTGATCTGAATTTATTACTGATTATGCTTCATAAATGGCGAGCTTCTACATTCGTAACAATTGCTTTGGCATCAATTTTTTCAATTGTTTATATGTGATTTATTTTGTCGTCTGATGATATTTGTTTTTCAGGCAATCAAAAGCATTCCTGGATGTATACATCCATTGGTTTCCAGAATTTTGCCATATATTGGACCAATTTTAAATGAAGTACGACTATTTAAAGTTACTAAAAGTCAATATTAATTAATGATTTTAAAATAGCACTCATTGTTATTTATACACCCTTTAAATGTTCTTACAGCCCCAAGAGCAGGCTGATGGTTTGGTAGCCGGTTCACTAGATCTGGTAACAATGTTACTGAAGGCAAGTATAATTGCATGGATTGGTTTTTCATTTTTTATTTTTAAAATTAAATTATTTTATTTTCTTTGAAGTTTAACCCTTGTACACTGTGTTTATCCTACATTTTCCAATCTCACAATATCATAGCTTTGTACAGAATGCCCCCGGTGATGTAATCAAAGCAATATATGATGTCTGTTTCGATGCTGTTATCAGAATTATCCTTCAAAGTGATGAGCACAGTGAAATTCAGGTCACTTTTTTTTGATAAAAATATACATGTATATCTTATTTTATTTCTTGATTTTGCAATGATTTCTTATTGCAACATAGAATGAATTATTTGAATTGACTTTCATCTGAGCAGAATGCTACAGAATGTTTATCTGCTTTTATATCCGGGGGAAGACAAGAAGTTCTTCTTTGGGGACCTGATTCTGGATCAACTATGAGAAGCTTACTTGATATAGCTTCCAGGTAGTTGTCTGTTATTTCAAATTTTCTAGTACATTACTTGCCACCATTGCTTCAAGCATCCTTTCTACCCCCTCTGTTTCAAAATGTACGTGGTTTAAGGTTTTTACACATATATTAAGAAATGCAATGATTAGAAGAAAGAGAATAATTATTTTACCAAATTATCCTCATTAACTATTGGTTTCTTTGCTATTAAAGTAATGATTTGGGAGTAATGTACATTGAAGGGTACAATTGGAATGAAATAGTTATCATTGCATTGGAAACTGAAAATGACATTCATTTTGACACAATTTTTTTGTTGTTAAAATGACACTTATTTTGAAATGGAGGGAGTATAATAGTTTAACATTAAGAGCATCAGCAACGCTTGTTCTACCTATTGTTCTTAAAACACATGAACATAGAATTTTGTTCTAGGCATTGGAGGAGAATGACATGGAAGTACAGGTTCGAGAACCATTCTCGTAGGGGAACACGTTCTTGCAGTGCTGTGTCAGAGAAAACAAAAACAAGGAGAGAGAGAGAGAAGAGGAAAGGAAAAGAAAAGAAAATATAATATGTGAAGTTCATGGTGGACCCCATATAAAACAAATTAAGAACTTAAATGCATTGTAGTGAAAATGAGGAAAGTTCTTGAATCCTATGTGGCAATTATTGGCCCACAAAAATTAACTTAAGAACATCAACATTGTTCTAGCGGTGGAGATGCTCTTATATTCTTCCTATTCCAGACTGAATTATGTGGGCTAGAATGTATATATGTATGGTCCATCTAGCTAATTGTGAGTTCAACCATGCATAGTAGTTGTTAAAATACATTTTATTGATTGAAATTTATGCTATTCATATTGAGCTTTCCTGTAAGAAAAGAAAAGGAGAAAACCAGTATAGGAAATGCTTTACTTCTAACCCTGACTACCATTTATATTTTTGAAAAAATGCATTTGTTGCATCATTTTATACAGCTGTATATCTAACTACACACATGCATCTGTGCATATATGATATATCTATCCAACACTTACAATTTAGGTTATTAGTACCTACTATTTGTCGTAAGAATTGTTGTGTTCACATTTTTTATAGCTGGGAATGAGTGGACGATTCAACCATCGTAACAAAAAGTGTAAACTAATTAACTACACGTATATAAAAATGGAAGAAGGCTTACTTTTCTTCCCGTGTTCTGATACACTCTACTTACAGATACAAGTAGATGAGTTTATTTTTTTTTATTTTTTTTTTGTTTTCTGCTTGTGTGTATCTGTTTGTTCTCTTTTTCTGCTTCTCATTTGTTGCCTAATTCGTTGTTAATTTGGAACAGACTACTAGACCCAAATTTGGAAAGCTCCGGGTCTCTTTTTGTTGGGAGTTATATTCTTCAACTCATATTGCATTTACCATCACAAATGGCTGTACATATACGCGACCTGGTTGCTGCTCTTGTCAGACGTATGCAATCTGCTCAAATTGCTTCCCTGAGAAGCTCATTGCTAGTTGTTTTTGCCAGATTGGTAATACTAATATAACTAATTGTTTAGATTCATTTAATGATTCTATTGTTAGTTTTTTATGGTAATGGTTAATGGTCCCAGATCTCTATTGTTATCAATTGTCTATAAAAGTGGATAGCTAGTACTTAAGCAATGATCATTTATAAAACTTCTGTTTCTCTTCTTGCATCAATAATTATTTTGTTAGCTAGGTGTTTGTGTCTTGGAGTATCTTTTATATTACATTGTTTGCATTCTTGTCATTTTTTGTGGCATGTTTAGTACGGCATTATTTGTTTGGCTAGAAACCATCCACCTGTCCTTCGTCCAGAGATAATTTTTTCAAATGTTTGGTTAAATGCAGGTACACATGAGTGTTCCTAATGTTGGCCAATTTATTGATTTACTAATTTCAATTCCAGCTGAGGGACACAATAATTCCTTTGCTTATGTAATGTCAGAATGGGCTAAGCAACAAGGTGAGCATCCTTGCGCTGTTGTGTTTGCTAAGTAACTTAAATCAAGACTAGATTTGATTGAATAAATAATAACCTTTGTACAGAAGAAATTCATTGTTTATAGTGATTGATTATGTAATTACTGGCCAAAATGTTTCCTAATTTACTATATTAATAATCAGAATAGAATCTGGAAAAAACATATAAGGAAATAGGAATTATTAGGAAACAGGATATTTGCATAGCTTAAAACAGGGAACAAATGAAGTTGGGGAAATATCAGAATTGTCAACAACACCCCTCAAGTTTGTGCATATATGTATATGCATGAAACTTGTTACATATACGATTTATTCTTGGTCCTGCAAGCTATCAATTCGAATTAGCAAAAGATGTAACAATCTCCACCAAAAGTATATTCTCACAGATAAAGTGACTGTCGATCTGTCCACTCATCAAAGTCTGGAGGATTGCATGTTGTGCTCTTAACAGTAAGATTAGGATTGTTTATATAGGGATATCTTGTTTGCTGTTACTAATATAGTTTATACGCAATCATTTTTCTTTTATATGCGAATTCTTGGCCCTTATGAGACTTGTTGAAAATATCTGTGAGCTAATAATTCAAATTAACAAACTATGTAACAATCTCCATCATAAGTATGTTGTTAGGACTTGAACAGTAGAGGAAAATGAGTCTATTCTCCCCTGGTAGTTTTATTGATAACAAAGAAAATTGGTACACAAAAGAGCTATTCTCCTCTTCACACTAGAGCATTCTTCAGTTCACACTTTCAAGTAAAATGATTTCCTCATCCTCCTAAAAGAAGATTAGTCCTATTATACTACATATGACTAACATATTACAATAAAAAAAACAGTAACAACTAACTACAGCTTTATATTCCTTCCGCTCTTCCTATAGACATAGTACACCTGCATAGACTTTGATTGGTTCCTAACAATACCTTCCCTCTTTAGAGCAACCTTGTCCTCAAGGTTGAAGTCTGGAAATTGATCCTGGTTGGTTAGCCTATCTTCCCAAGTGGCATTCTGTGCTGATTTGCCTTGCCACTGTACCATCACTTGTGGGATAAGTGTATCTTGCTGTAGGACTTGTCTAGTATTCAGAATTCTAGCAGGTTGACAAGTCACCCTCGTCTACTTGAAATTAAGCAGGTAAATCTGCAGTGACAGCGAGATGTGGAACAACTTTTTTCAATTGAGAAATGTGGAATACGAGATGAGTTTTGGCACTAGAAGGCAGTTGAAGTTTGGAAGCCACTGCCCCAATTTGTTTTAGGACTAAATAGAGATCATAATACTTGGCAGGCAATTTAGGGTTTAATCTTGCGGGCAAAGACACTTGTTTGTGTGGGCGTATTTTCAAATAGACCCAATCTCCCTCTAATGGATTCCTTCATGTATGCGTTGCCTGAATAGGTGCTATGATCCTGGGCTCGTTGCAGATGATACTTGAGTTAATGCAGGGCTTCATCCCTAGTCATGAGATCTGGAGCAACTTCATCAACCACTGTATTACCTGGAATAAAGGAAGTCAGAGAGGGAGGAGATCTTCAATGGAGAATTTCGATGGGGTGGGTGATGGGTTGCACTTTCAAAACTGGTGCTGTACCTGTACTGTGTCGATGGAATAAAATCTGCCCATTGTTTTGGTTGTTCAGGGAAGAAACATCTTAAATAAGTTTCTTAAGTACGGTTCAACACCTCTGTTTGCCCATTAGTTTCCAGATGATAAACACATTTAGAAACCAGTCCTAATTAGTTTTTTCCCGATACAACCAATCTGCCTTTGTTATAAAGCCCTCCATTTTCATGAGTGTAGAATAGTCCTAATTGAGAGTAAAGATGATAGAAGAAAGAGTAATATCTCTAACTTGGCTGCTACTTGACTAATTCACCTGCTGCAACATATCTTGACAGGAGTTAAGATAAAACCTGTGATGCAACAATAAATGATAACCAATTCCAAATTCTGACAACAAAAGGACATTGGAGAAAAAGATGAATAGAGGTTTCATCTGTCAAACCACAAAGACTACATCTAGAAACCACAATGCAACCACGAGTCCTCAAATGCTCACATGTGGGGATCTTACTGTACAAAAGCCTCCAAACCAAATTTTTTTTGAGGGAGGGATGAAGGATTTCCAAACAGTCTTACACTCTTACCCCAGGAGACATGTTGTCCCACATGATTTGAAAACACAAAAGCTGCTTTAGAAGATAACATACCATCACCAGTGCAAGTCCAAACTGTTTCATCAGCACTCAGCAGTAGGCAAGAGAGGTAAATCCAGGTTATTCAAGTCAGCCAATAAACTAGGATGCATGTCACACAAGATTTGTGGAATGGAACAAGTGGATCCCTGCAAAAACTTACCGACAGTCGCTGGCAAGTAAGCATGTAAATTAGGAGGAATTTGCAAAATGTCAACCAAAGGGGAATCATAAATCCAATTATCCGTCCAGAAATTAACTTTCAAACCATCGCCAATGATCCACTTGTAATGATCTAATAGCAGCAAGATGATGCTTAAAAGTAACTTGATCTATGTTTAAAATAGACTAACGAGATTAAAATCCCTTTTGAAATTTAACATGACATTTTAGAGAATATGACTATACATGATATCATATTTATAAAAACACATTTAAATACACAAAAAATTAATGAAAATTAATAAGCTTAAATTACTAAAAAATTTAATAAATTTATAATTTAATCTGAAGTACAAAATTTTATAATAATAGAAATAAAAAATATTCATATTTGATTAAGTAGGCCAGTCCGGTAGGCCTAAGAAGCTTTTTTATGGCCCGTAGCCTGACCTGTTTAGCTAAATAGGCTTCAAAAATATTCCATTTAGAAAAAAGCCCGGTCTAGCCGTAGGCCCCTGTAGGTCAGCTTGGCCTATTCCTGCCCATACTTGTATGGTTTTACCGAGAGCTTTCTTCCATTGAATAAAACACACAGATGCGCAAATGAGCATGATATATAAATTTTTTACACATGGTATTTGATTGTAGGTGAGATACAGGGGGCATATCAAATAAAAGTTACTACAAGTGCCCTGGCCTTGTTGCTAACCAGCAGGCACAATGAACTGGCAAAAATAGAAGTCCGAGGTCATCTGATTAAGGTATTACCATGATATTATTTGTATATAACTTATTTTTGGTTTTAAGAGTGCTTGTTGAGTTTCTTTTTAACTTACTTGTCATGTGAAGTCTTGCACAGGAATAACCACTAGATCAAAAGCTAAATCAACTCCAGATCAGTGGGTAATGTTGCCACTTCCTACGAAGGTAATTCCATTTTTTATTCTAGCGGAGAGACAGACACTAATGTGTTCGTCAGTCTACCTTATTTATTGTGCTTCGCTGTATGTATAGCATTTTTTTTTAACGGACATGTTTTGTTTTATTATGTTATAATTTTAATTTAATTTGCCTGTTTTAGTTTCATAATGGCTATGTTTTTTGAGCTTATCTAATTTGTAGTTTCAACATTTATGTTGTCTTTTTTTAAATTTAAATTTGAAAATGAATTGTCACAATTTGTACAGAACGAGTTTTTACCAAAATTGGTATATACTTGTGTGGAGTTCCCTATAATTATAGTATTTACTTGTATTTTTCTGAATATCTTGCAGATTGTGGCTTTACTGGCAGATGCATTAACTGAAATACAAGAACAAGTTTTGGATGGCGAAGATGAGGTAGGTTAGTGAATATTGATGTGTGTGATGTAAGACTAATTAATGATTTTACCGCATATAAACTGTTCATACAGGATAGTGATTGGGAAGAAGTTCAAACAGATGGCATTGAAAACGATAAAGGATTTCTTTGTTCAATGTCGAATCCAGGAAAACCCACGTATGAAAATCTTGAAGCAATGGCCAAAGCGTTTAATGAGGTTTGGTTGATTTACCATTATTATCACATCATAATCTCTTTATTATGATTGTATCTTGTCTGAGTTTTAAGCTGAACTTTTTATTTTATTCTTTTTAATTGCTGAACTTGCTTCAATATCACAAGGATCAAGATGATCAGTATGAAGACGACGTTTTAACTGTTGCCGATCCACTTAATCAGGTCTCACATTTGATTCTGTTTCATTTGTTTAATAAGATGCATTAACCTGCATATGTATTTGACATTTATTAACAATTTTGGTTGCTCTTGCAGATAAATCTGGTAAATTACCTTGTGGATTTCTTTGCTAACTTCTCACAGAGTGACAGAGAGCTCTTAGATCACATTTGCAAGGTTATGCAGCATTAATTTTTTCTAGCAAGTGCATGCAAATTTTAAGACATACAGATGAATGTTGCTAAACTTGTGCAATGTATTGTGTTGTTGCACTGCAGAGCTTGACTCAGCCTCAACAAAATGCAATTCAAATGGTATTGCAGAGATGAGAAGTGAGTGTCCCAAGGATACATCAATACTACCATGAACAGAGAAACAAAAATTATTGGAAGAGTATTTTGCCGGTTTTCAGGTTGGGGAATATGTTTTGTAGTCTGTAAGTTGTTTTCTATCTGCTGCTGTGTTCCCTCTTAGATCTTTATTGATTGTTTTTACTCCATGAGTTTTGTATGTGACGGCTATCAGTTTTGGTTTCTTTGTATACCACCAATTGTGCAATTTATTGATGAAAAAGAAGCAACATACTTTGGTAGCATAGACCATAGGTGTACATAAGAATGTCAACTTTCTTCTTTTTTAAGAATCTTATTGCTTACCTAGTTCCTTGGTTTGTATACTTGGATCTGAATGTGAGAAATGCATCCTAATATGGTAAAGCGTTATAATTTTTGGTTTCAGTAAAAGCTAGTGTATGTAATGATTTTCCTCTTTTCTGGGAAAAAAGGGACCCAACCAGCATGTGTTGTCTACAATTAATCTCCTAGTTATTTTGATAAAACCACAAATAAAGGACCTGTGTTGAAACTGTTTCCGCAATTTTTTGTTTTTAGTGAGTACAAACAGTTTCAAAGGGACTTACGGAAAACATTATTTTTAACCAAACAAACTTGACTTATTTCACTAAGCAAATACAAATGAATACGAAAAGGAGCACAATTAAAATCTTCACGCTTAAAAAATGGCCATTCTAGCTAGAGAATGAATAGTCATATTCGCTTGTCTTTTGACAAACATGACCTCAAAAATACAATTAAAGTTAAAATACACCTAATATTTGCAACAATGGCGCTGAATTTAGACACACCATCATTGTCAACATATATAAGTAACAAAAGTTACACTAATCAACCCCACCAACACCATCACTGTCAACATACATAAGCAACAAAAGTCACACTAATCAACCCCATATCTTGTATCCAATACATAGTATTCTACATCGCAATGACCTCGCCTTCTAGCACTTGCAATTCTGTGGGACTGCATCTTGTGCACGCCTTCACAAGCTGCCAAACACATTTGAGTACACAATTGTAACCCATCATGCCCCGTTACAAAAGAAACTTGCATCCACTGCATTGTGCATTGAAACCAAGTTTGCATCCTGGATTGTGAAAGTAATTTTGCTGCCTTCTGAAGAATCTCCTACATAAATTTGTACCAATTGCCATAAAGCTAGCGTAACTAGCAATAAATTCACAGTCTGTACTTGGGGGTAGATGAGTTTGATTCTAAATACATTCATTGTAGTTCTGCCATATTCCTCCTTTTGCTTGCTGATGGTTAGTTTTCGATTGAAGGAAAATCACGGGTTTCACATTTTTCCCCGTGCGACGGCTACATACTTGACTTGGTTAGGTCGGAGGAAGGTTGCCAATGGTCAAACATAGAAGCGATGGGATATGTATGGCTAGATCATTCTCGCTGAAATTGAAACACGATTTGATTCGGAGCACCTCTATGGTTTTGTTTGGTATTGGTCTATATGGGTCAATGCCTTAATCTTCACTTGGGGATGATGACTCTACCCTTCGTAGTTACTCCCTAGGTTGATAAGCTGTTTTAGATAATTTTGATTGATGTCTTTTGAATTAGTATAGTTTTTGTAAAGCACTCTTTCACTCTTAGGTTATATGTCTTATGATGTTTTTTGAAAAGATCTCTTCTGAGTAAATTTTTGGGGTGCAAGTTGTTTCAAAACAAAATATCGTTTGGAAAGTGTTGTTGAACCAAAATGTAACAAAGTATAAAAGAACAATTGAATATGTTAATATGTGTTCAAATGTGCATGACTATATAATTAAATTAAAAATGTTAAAACAAGTTTTGGTTCTGAAAGATAAAGATCCTAAACATGTATAAGAGCATTTGAAGCAAGTGAGAAGCTGAAGACTTGGAACAAGCCTCTGAAGACCTCAAGCATCTGAAGGTCAAAAGCGTTTGAAGAAGTGAAGCCTCTGAAGCCACGTTAGCATCATAGGACCCTGATTGGTTTTGTCGTCTACTGAAGGAAGTTCGCTATCAGACTCTGAATAGTACAATATGTTGCCCTCTGACCATGTGCAGATACAAACAAAGAAATTCAAGGACAAAAGGAATGAAACAAATTGTAATGACTACTCAACGACATTAACCAAATCATGTTTGTATCTGCAAGTGGTCAGAGGGCAACAAATTACATGATTTGGACATTAGGACGTTAGAATATTACATGCAGATACAAACAAAGGAATTTCTAATGACTACTCAACGACATTAAGCAAAAGACTTCTATTGCTCAATCCCACAAATTGTTAATTTCTAATAAAAGCAAAGGAATTTCTAATGACTACTCAACAACATTAACCAAATCATGTAATATTCCAACGTCTCTGATCAAGTTTCTCAAGGACTCGTTTGTTGCGTTGACATTCTTCAACGTCTCTCAAAACTTCCAATATGGACCTGAAGACTTGAAGAAAAAAGAACAACACTCTAAATTATTACAAGTGCCCTTACTCTTTCAAATTCAATAGCGCACAAACACTTAGAGAATTTCTTATAAACTTTCATATCTTAGAAATTCTTATGCCTCAGAGTCAATCTGAACCTTATTGTATTACACCTCTGATTGTATATCAAGTGTAAAACCAAATAATCTCTTATTTGATTAAGTTAAATTGTAAAAGTCTCTCTCTTGTGGGATTGGGCAATAGAAGTCTTTTGCTTATGTGCTTGAGAAATTTGTAATTTTTGAGATTATAGTGAAATCCTTTAGGAGTGTAAGGGGATTGGACTATTCTCGGTTTGTGAGAGGAACCAATGTAATTTCTTCGTATCTCCTCTTCTCTCTCTCACTCTCTCTCTCTCTCTCTCTCTCTCTCTCCCCCCCCTCTCCCTCCCTCCCTATGTGTGTGTGTGTTTGATTTTATACCGCTGCATTCAACTCTGTTTCAGACTCTAAACAAACTTTATTTTGCTTTTAGTCTTTGAATCGTTTTTAACAAACACTTAGATTTTTTTTTTGTTGAAAAAACCAACATAATTCAACCTCACATTCTTGTGTTGTTATCACCTTCAAGTGTTTTTCACATGTTTATGAAGTTTTTGTGCATTTGATTTGAATAAAAAATTCTCTGATCCGAATCATCAAAACAAAAGACTGATTTGATTCAAATCATGAAATCTGTGATTATAATCAATCTTCATCTAGGATCAATGATTCAAACCAAGAATTCTCAGATTTAAATCAATCATCATTATCAAAAAATGATTAGAATCAAGAAATCTATGATTGGAATCATTTTTCACATATGATTCAAATCATTTGAGGGTTTTGAGTTTACTTTGTACTTTAACTTGCTCTAAACCCTCACACATATAAATACTTCTTACCATGCATTTTCTCATTCATTGAATCAATTTGCAAAATCACTCTAAAGTATTTTCTCAATTTTTTTCTTATAAACTTCTTCAGATTAAACACTTTTTTCTAAGAACACTTTTAGGATATGAGATCTAGATTGTTAGGGTGCTATAAGAAAATTACAAGGTTGGTTTCATTCAATGATCTTTGTGGAGCATCAAAGATCTAAAACAAAAGGAGGTACTTTTCACCTCCAAAGGTAATTGTGGGAGTTGTTTCTCAAAAATCAAGGTTGAAGGGGATCGAAGCAGAGTCATAGTAAAGAAGATTTCTTGGGTAAGAAGATCGAAGGATTGCATGATACCTTGATTCGAATACCTTGAGATTCATCTAATTTCAAGGAGCTTGAATATTGGAGACATTGCATAGTGTATAAGATTTAGGATCACGGTGATTCAAAAATTGAAGGAACCTTTGTAATTGACTCTTGTAAACTTCAACATTATAGAGGAAGCCCATAAAAGAGACGTTTTCTTCTACGAAGAGAGGATGTATTCATAGAGAGGACAAAAATGGGGAACCTCTATAAATCTGGTGTTCTTCTTTCCCTTACTCTTTAATTTTTGTAAATTTACTTTGATGTATGATAGTGATTAAATAGTTTAATTGCTATATGCTTTGTGATTGAATAAATTCTAGAACCCATTTTCAAGAACTACTTGTTTCATCAATTCAACTACATTTCATTCTAGAAATTAACTTGTTGATTAATTTATCACATATATCAAAGTTGTGTAGTTTCTTGTGTTAGTAATTTCTTATTTAAGGTTTAGGTTTGGTTTGAAATAGTTATTTTTTTTTTGGATTATGTTGTGTATAGTCAATTGATTGTTAAGTAATAATCGTAACTAACTCCGGAAAAATAACTGCCTCACGCTCTTTGATCCGATCAGATCTAAATTCTACCATTCTCAAGTTCTTGCAAATTCAACTCCTTTAAACGTCGTAATTTTACACTCAATAGTTGTTTTTCTCCAACTCAAACCTTCAAACTCGTTGATTTTCTCCAATCCAAACTTTCAGAGAGATTCTTCTTAATTCTCTGATCATATTTTTGTTTATCATAGTTCTGTTTTTTCGTCGGCGGCAAGATGACGTCAGGGACGAGAGAAAGAAATAGGGTTAATAGTGTTTTACCCCCCGTAATATATGTCATTTCTGATTTTCCCCCTGTAATTTTTTTTTTGGAATACCCCTCTAATTGGTCTTTCAAAAACCAACTTTTTTTTTTTGCAGAAATTTTCGTTTTTGAATGACCTATTAGAGGGGTATTTCAAAAAAAAATTACAGGGGGTAAATAAAAAAATTAAAACTTAAAAGTGCTATGTATACGTGAGAAAGAAAAATA
>Ga0228711_1008699_pt1 | contig 14113 bp, 10 predicted proteins | sample MedpolnodulmetaG_2_FD_177996 | JGI IMG/M metagenome (GOLD analysis project Ga0228711, IMG submission 177996) | Root nodule microbial communities from Medicago polymorpha collected in Santa Monica, California, United States - brown nodules | ecosystem: Host-associated > Plants > Roots > Nodule...
GAAAAAAAAAAAAAAAAAAAAAAAAAAAAGCCAAAAAAAAAAATAAAAAAAAAAAAAAAAACGAATCAACAACCTAATGAAAAACTGATAATTCCATGTGTCAAGGAAAAAACAGTATTTTGTCCATAATTCAGAATACTTGTGCCATTAAATGAACCCTTGCCTGCGTAGTGTTTGATGAGAGCACACGTTCAAGATCATCAGTCTCCTTTTGAAGCCACTTGTCACGAGCAGCTTTACTTGAAAACTGTGTTGCGCGTCCTTGCTTTTGATAAAGTATACTGAGTTTCTTCTCGCGTTCCATTATTCTAACAATAAATATTTTTTTAAGAAATAAGATTCAAATAAAAAAAAACTGTACAGATATGTGAAAGATAAATCATATTTCTCTAAGTATACCTACTACTCCAAATTTCATTGTTAAATGAGAAACACTGATATATATATATATATATATATATATATATATATAGAGAGAGAGAGAGAGAGAGGTAACAAACAAACCGGGAAGTCAAAATGCATGCACTACGAGGGGTAAATACATTATACTTTATTGAAACATATCAGTAGACAAGTACAACCACAACATACCCCTTGGTAATGTCTTTTTCTTTCTGAACTAGATTATCATATAAAGGACTAATGTTGTTCAGTTCATCCATCGAGCCTTGTATTTTATTCTCAAGTATCGCCAACTGTTCTGCAGCCTCTTCCTAAAACCATGTAGGTCAAAGATAAATCATGAACAGAAATACGCCATTCAAAAGAACTAGAACTCATAACATGATATCATCATTAGAATAATACCTTGGCACGCCTATTTCCAGAGATCTTCCCTTGTAAGTCTTTGACATCAAGCTCAAGCTCTGTGCGCTTCTTTAATGCTGTTGTTCGTTTCTTTTCAATAACTTCTTTTTCTTTGATAAGGTTTTGATGTTCCTTTGTTATATCTTTCAAATTATTCTCCAAATCTTTGGATTTCTCTTGTGCATCAAGAACCTCATTATACTTCTTTGCTGATATTTCCGAGACCTTGTTCCGAGCTTGTTCTATCTAAAACAAGGAGTCAAGAATCTACCTTCAGGCATCAGAAATTCAATATAGTAAAAACAGAATTAAAAAAGTCTAGAAAGAAGACTATAACAATATTAATTTGGCATCCTAATTTTTTATTGATCTATGAAGACCGACAAAAAGTTAGAGTGTACAATTATAAAGCTGCAAATAATTGTATTGAATGTTTGAGAGCATTTCACCCTAGTTCACTAGTAGGGATAAAAGGAGTCAAGGATGTTAGGCTGATTGGGAATTGGCGAGGATGAAATAGATATGAGAGACAATTACAATAGAGAAAGGGAGTAGTGACATAGTAGCCAACTGCCAGAAGACTAAAGAGCAGAAGATTTGGGTATGAATGAGGTGGAAAACTTACCCTAAAACCTGCTCTGCGAAACCAAATAGTCTGGTCTCTCCAAAACATCACAAATTTAGAGATGTCAACTAAGTTGGAAGATCATTAATTTGCTATTAATATTAGTATAATGTCAAGTGCATTTTACTCGCTACACGATCGAACTCAAGTGTTATAAATGCTGGAATTCTTAACAACCGTGATGGCCAATTTGTGACGGACAGCAGCACCATGGCACTTTATAGCAGAAACGTAAACTTAAAATGTCGAAATTTTAGCCGTCAGCCATTGTCCGCCATCCCTAATCAATAACATTGTTTGGCTTTTACTTTTACCAAGGTCATTACTTTCCTCCACCTTTCGGGCAAATTGATGACAGACCAGTCTACGGCACAAGGCCTTGGAAAGTTTATGTCCAAAGAAAATGGAGTTGCTGGTGACAGTAATGTGTATGTACGGCAGTTATTTTATTAAGCAGCTAGGACAGTTATTTTAGTTAGACAGATAGAATGGGAGGACAGTTATGTGCATTTCATCCCTGTATGTATGGCTGGCGGTTATTATTATGTTAGGTAGTAAACTGTGTTGATGTATTATATTTCTGGTTTCTCAAGAATTGTTATCATTAAAACCTTCCCATTTGTTTGTCCAATCTCTTTGATACTAACAATTGAGAACTGTGATTCGGCTGGAGGTATCTCAAGTACTTAAGTATCTACCACTGTCTATTTAGCTACACCCAAACAAAATATTAATTGAAAACAAAAACAAGGTCTTCATAAGGATTTATATTATAACATCTGCCATCTGATCTCAGCATTGATTTTGAACCATACAGCAAGAATTAACAAAAACAACATATCATCACCTAAATGGATTTAATAGACAACCCAATCATCAAGAAAGAAGTTCAAAAATAAAACAAAGTAAAAAATATCATTCAAATAATTATAAATGCGGAAACATTTTAATATAGAAAACCTCTGCAAGCTTTTGTTGAGCATCTTGAACTTCTTTGCTAAATATGGCATATTCCAAGGATTTTCTCTGCTTGTCAAGATGCTGATATTTTCTAAGTTCCTCTTTCTCCTCGTCTAGTTCCTTCAACCTCTCGTCTAAATATTGTACAACTTGGATAATTTGTTTTCTTTTGTTACCTGTCTCACAGTAAAATACATGATAAAAACATAACATGAAAATAAACATAAAAATTCAGAAATTTTAAAATAAAATAAAATAAAAAAAAAAAAAGTTTGAAAGACTTGCCTGTATCCTGCATTATTTTCAAACTTTCACGGCGCCTCTCCTCATAAACTCTAGTACCACCTATTTCCTTCAGTAAATCCAATCGCTCAGAGTCTTTCATCAAGGTTAGGGATGCTATCTAGGCAAGAGCAAGAAAACAGCAAGTTTAGTAATTGCTTCAACGTTTATCAACATAACAATTTAAAAGACCAAACAATAGCACCATCAGCATGCACCAATACCTTTCCTTGTTGCACAACATAATATGGATTTGAGCGAGAGAACCCAGCACTTTCTAGTAAATTCATCACTTCAGTTTTCCTGCAAAGTATTTATCATCTTTTAGGTAAATAACTACTCAAATAACCAAAGGGCATAAGATAAAATGTCAATTTTATATAAAAATGAATGTACAGTATGTGCTCTATATCTTAATCTATTACACTCACGTGATGTGTTTTCCATCTAGAAAGTATTCATCCTTTTTCAAACCAATCGTCCTGCGTAAATGCACTTCCTCTTTGTCAACCTATCCTCCAACACAAATAGGAAAAATACTTACTTTGACACATTCCCAACACATCAATTTTATGCACACATACAATAATGAGAAAAAGTGGAAAGAGAAAATAATTGAATAATATTTATTTTTTTAAAGAAGTAAAATACATTTTGATGTGTGTGTGTTTAAATAATATGTCCAAAAGTATGTGCCCAATCAAGACTACCTCCACAAATAGATACCAAGATAAAGTACATGTGCAAATATCGCAATAAGTGGTTGTCAAAGATAAAGCACTTGAATAATAAAGTAAAATGCAAGCTGTTTGGGCACAATGTAAAAAATGCATTGCCAAGCACCAATCGATAGATTTTTCAGACAACTTAGATAAAAGGATATTTATTATAAAGCAAGTTCTGAACAAATGAAATTGTATCAGAATGTTTTTCAAATAAAAACTCTCACCAACCCAGAGAACCATATCATTAATTAAATTACTTCTCAACTAAAGGAAGAGTACAATCAAAACCCCAGAGAACAATGACAAGCACATCCATGCATGGAATAAGAATAAATTACTTCAACATAGAAAAATGATGAGTTAAAAATGGCATGTATAGTTAAAAGAGGAATATGGAAATAATATGCATCCAGTCATCACAAGTTGTCAGTTAACTAAATCCATAATCTCTTTTCTATCAGATTCTTTTTTAGCCTATAGATCCTTTATGTTGATAGATTGACAAAACCCAAAGTGTAGAAATCGGTGCGTAAGAATGGATAAATATCCAATCAACCACCATTTAAAAAGGTAAAGATTAATATAGTAACGATAGCCAGGAAAAAAAAAGGTGACTAATCAGAATCTTTGCAAATATAGTCTATAAAAAATTTCTAGATAAAGTCATTTTCCCTGCCATGGCAATCATGCAACAGTATTCAATTTACGCACAATGATAGACCAGTCAAGTATGTGTACCAAATCAGAAAGAAAGAAGGATAATAGGCCTGGGAACCCAAGTAGGGAGGAACAGTGAGGCGTGAAGGAGGGAACAACGGTAGAAGTGTTTCCAGAAAAATCAGCATGCATTCCTTTGATCATAGGAGTTTCATTCCTCATCTTGGGGAGGACACTCAGGGGCTTTGATGATATTTTAAAGGGCGGCTAATGTGCTCCACTGAAAGGGAATGAGAAAAAACATAGAAGAGTTGGTGGAAAAGTGTGCAATTTGCCAACAAAACAAGTATCAGGCCCTTAAACCAGCAGAGCTGCTGCAACCAACTCCGTGCTGCCCAAATCAAGGGGCGACGATTCTATTTTGGTAGTGGTGAACAGGTTGGTCCAATCCAAGGTTGTTCATTTCATTGCACTGAGTCACCCATATACTTCTATGGTTGTGGCTCAAGTTTTCATTGAGGAAGTAGCAAGGCTGCAAGGATTCCCTAGTCCCATCATTTCAGACAAAGATGATGAGTTTATGAGGCTGTTTTGGAAAGAGTTGTTTAAAAAGGCAGGGACCAAGTTGAAATATAGCTCAACATATCATCCCCAAACAAATAGGCAATCGGAAGTAACTAATAGAACTTTAGAGGTGTATTTGAGGTGTTCTATGAATGGCCATCCAAAGATTTAGTAAGTAAGGTTAGTATGGGTTGATTTTGGTCCAATTCCTCTAACAATGCTTCCACAGACACGACTTTTTAAAGTTGTCTATCGAAGGGAAGCTCCAACCATTGCAGAGGACTCTTTCCCAGAGTTTATGTTAATACAATTTTATCATTTCCAGAAAATTACAGTATTGGTCTATTACCCAACAAGACAAGAAAATAGCATTTCTATTCTTTTCCAAGCAGAAAACAAAACATGCATAAGTGGTCTTTTTATAATGTAATTAAAACAAAGGAATTTCAAAAAAATTGGAAAATCATCCTCCTTGTCTACTAATATAAATGAAACTATTATTTTCAAAATATTACCGGGATACGATTGTCTGAATTATCAAACACAATCTCCACAAATGCAGATAAAACTGGGTGTCCAGCCCCTTCCTGTAGAGAGAAAAATACATTTAAGCTTTGTCAAATTCTAGAATTGATTAGCCCTGCCTGGGTAGGAAACAGAAGTAAAAATATAAAAGGAAGTATGAATTGTGCCATACATGGAGTAGTGCATGCCTATCCTCACTGCGTAGGTTTTGAAAGAGATCACTTAACACAAAACGAATGGCTAGATACAAAACAAAAGGAGGGAAAACAAGTGTCAAATTCAAGATGAGCAATCCAGTTTCAGCTACTTCACAAAGAGTAAAATCTGGTCAAGTTATAAGTACAGTGGCACAGGAAATGGCGATTTTCTTACCATGGAAAAAGTTTGTTTTACCAGATCCATTAGCACCAACTGCAAAAAAATGAGCAAACAGATACTATTGATGTTACTGAACACATGAATTTGACCGAAACAGGAAAGATGCAAAATGACATTTTGAGACAACTTCACATTAAATTAGATGGAATAAACAAAAGGAAGAATTATCAGAGTATGAAGAGAATGTAGTGAACAAAGGATGTACTTTCCAAAAAGGACTCTTTTTCGCTAGCCCCCCTCACAGAAATAGTTAAGCTAGTAAATCTTCTTTCAGTAAACCCTAATCTCACTAATCTTCCAAACAGAATTCCTTTCAGTAGCCCAAGTTAGCAAATGGATTCAAAGGTCTTTCAATTGGATTTGGGATAATAACATTCATTACAATCAAAAACATATGACTTATTCCAGAATTACAATCTTAATAAAGCACTTTCTAATAAAACCATGGTCATGCCTCAACCAATACTAGTAATGGTTCCTACATTGTTCTGATACTATATCTACATGGGGCAGCTTTCCAAAGCCTTTGCAGAATTTATGGCAACGCTTAATGGAAATCAGCAGATTTTGCGGTTACTCAGTGTTATGGTTAGTGCTAAGATAGCTGATTGTTTTAGGCATATTCATCTATGATTTTGTAATGAGTATTCCTGTTTCTCTCCATCTTGTTACTCTTGAGACTACCATACTGTCAACATTTGGGCATCCGTTCCTTTTCATAAAAATTGTCTTTCATCCTTAAAAAGAAAAAGAATTGCGGAATAGGATCATACCATAGGAAAAGTTTCCATTTTACAAAGAGTAATACTATATGTATGTCGAATTGCAACTATTTAAAAACAAAAATACAAACTAAGCCGGCAAATATCAATCGTAATTATTAAAAAAAAAACACTATTAGATTTCTACAAGCTATAATGCACACAAACGAAACTTGACTAAATTCATTTCACATTGTATCAAATTCAAACTTTATTGAGCTGCCATCATGACATGTCACAAATGAAATTCCTACATCATGCATTTCAAAGGATTATGCTGAATCAACACAAAATCATCTAAAAGCTTTTGAATAAAATTATTACCAACACAGTTGACTTTAGGACTGAAATCCTCTGTGGCAATTTGCTCTCGATAACTCTTGAAACCTTCAATCACAACCTTAAAAAAAGATACAAGTCCATTTAAGCAAGGAACCAACTCCAAAAAGCAAGAATATAAAGAACATTGAAGAAGAAAAAAATTAAAATACAGAAGAATCATTTAACCAAATGTTACTTCCTTCCATCACTATTATACGCAAATATTATTTGGCCGGGTTTGTTGAATAATTGATGTATCTAGTCTATATTATAGACCAAATACATCAATTTTTAATGAACCTAGAAAAGGTAAGTGGCGCAGCTTGTTGCCAGTTTGCCTTCCATTCCTATGAAATTTTCTATATGATGATAATTTGACATTAAATACCTAGAAAGGTAATGTTTGCTTATAATAGCGACCAGAGTAAAGTACAACAAAAGTAAATGCAAATGAAAAAATAAATAAATGTATCAAAGAACTTCTAAACAAAATTACCTGCTTAATGAACATGTTGAAACTATCGTAACCAAACCTACAAAAATCAAATCATATGTTAAAATTCAGAAATTCACAATATAAAATCAGAATTCACAAAAAATTTCAAAAATCACTTCCTTCAAAATCTGCGCATGTAGCGAATTCAGAGAACCAACAAAGCAATAGTGAACTCATACACGACACAGGAATAGTAATTTTGTTTGTAAAATCAAATTACAAATTACGCGATGAAAAATGATGATCGAAACTGTAGAACGAAGTGTTCATTCACATGCTAGCATCGAAATCAAGTAGCGGAACAAGAAATTGAAGTAAAAATCATCTCGGAGATTGATTTAGGGTTTGGGGTTTCGAAGTGAGTGATTTTCACTGAAAATCAAAAGAAGAAAAGAAAAACGAAAACAGTGCAGAGCAATTTCGAAAGCATGAAAGAAGAATTGAAAGCGATTAGGACTGAGAGAAAACCTACCAGAGAGAGAGAGAGAGAGAGAGTTGAGTAGAATAGAGTAGCCAAGTTGTTAGTTTGAAGGTATTTGAATTTGTATTGACTCAGACCCAATTGAGTCTATCCAATTTTTTCGCACCAAATTAGGATATTTGTTACGTATTGAAATAAAATAAATTAATAACAATAAATAATTTAAAAAAAAAAAAAAAAAAATATGTTGGGTATTTTATATTTGTTAGGTATGGGTGCATGGGATTCGAACCTTAGACCTTGCATATATTTTGTCCTTACCAACTGACCTAAGTTTACGGGGACCTATTTTTTATCGTTTATCATAAAGAAATCTTTTTCAAAAGTAAATTTTGTTTAGAAAAAATACCTTGTTTAAAAAATTATTATCTAGTTTGATTTGATACAATTATATAAAAGAGATTTTGGTTATAATATTTTCTCAATCTTTTTGACACTTATTTTTTCACTCTTGCTAAAATAGTTCTAAGTCAAATATCATTTTTTGTCATTTAAGTTTAACAAAAATATAAGGTTATTCATAAGTTTTTTATGTTTTAATCCAAACCAATTATCCTTAATTGACTCGATATGTTTGATAACTTATTGACTAAATTTGAATTGACTCTCAATACACTACCTTAATTCATGTTTGTCATTACGTCAATTCTCATGTGAAAAATATTCTTCTTTTATTTTTTTCATTTTTGTATGTGCACTCAAAAAAATTTCATCTGACGTTGTGTTCATGTAAGATTTTCTTTAGATAATAAGATCAACTAGGATTAGACACATACCAACTCCTGAAAGGCAAGGGCATAGATGTATACAAACTTCAAAAACCAAAGACATGTGGCATAGTTTTCTATAAAAAAACTTGTGTTCAGATGGCAACCAACCATGTGTGTTTCTCTTCCATATTTTTAGATCCCGTAAAAACATAGCTTAATTTTTGTCTATTTTTAACCATAAGTGCCAACATTTGTAAGGATTTCCTACTCATGGCTTCTTCTACTACATTGGTTTTTCATGGATGATAACCCAACTCAATCATGATCCTTCAATAATTCCAACCATTTTCTCTGCCTCATTTTCAACCCTTTGTGATCCTCATTTTCAACCCTTTGTGATCAAGCAGATAACGTACACTCTTATGGTCACTAAACACCTCAAACTTTGACCCACACAAATATCGGCCCCGCACTTTAAGTGCAATTACTACAACTGCCAAATCTAAATCTTGCGTGGATAAATCCTTTGATGAACCTCCTATAATACTCTGTCAAACCTAAGAATGTCTTATTTTCGTAACCGTGTTGGGAGCGTCCCATTGCAAACATTGTGTCCACTTTAGATGAATTAACTGATATCTCATTACCATAACTCACATGACCCAAGAAACTTACTTCTCGTAACCAAAATTCATACTTCGACATCTTAACGTACCACCTCTTCTCATTTACAGTCTGTAACACATCCACAATATCCTGCATGTTCCTCATCTGAGTCATAGTACGTCAAAATATCATCCATGTATACTACGACAAACCATGCTAAATACGAATGGAAAATATTGTTCCTATACTCCATAAACACTCCGCATGAGATGCTCCAAACAACATCACTAATATTCATAATGGCCATAACGAGTCTTGAACGTAGTCTTGGGCACACCCTCCGACTTCACTTGAATCTAATGATATTCTGATCTCAATTCTATCTTACTAATCACACAAGCACCAACCAATTGATCCATCAGATCATAAATCCTAGCAAGGCACCGATTCTTACTAATTCTTCATTCAACTGCCGATGATCCACATTAAGACTTAAATACGACGTAAGATTTTTCACACATCATCCATACCCTAGAATAATTCAATCTACTCAAAACTTTATATGGCTCATCCGTAAATGAATCATATCTAATCTACATTCTCCAAAAATATCCTTCGCACTAACATCTTATGACTACCCATCTAAAACATGTTTCCACCAAACTATTATCTTCCTAATTTGTCAAACACCAATACCCAACTTCTGCCTCCTAGTTTTTCAACTTATAACTAGCACCAAACTAACTCAAAAGGTTATCATCGTAACTTTTAATTCCTCACTTCTGAGGCTAAACTTCCCTTCTCAAAGGCACCACCAGTGAAACATCTCAAAGGAACAACGGTGTCTCCCCCACTTGTTTCCTGTTGAAACTCCTACTTTTCCTCATCCCTCGTATCTCCACAAAGCATCGCTGCACTCATGATTCTAGCCTTTCCTCTCCTTAGAACTCTTGCAGTGAGTAGACCTCACTCAGCTGCTTTCTCCCGACCTTCATTCTATACCCACCAGCAGTTAGATACCTTATTAAAGGGATTCAAGCATCAACAGTGTTTTCACACATGCCGCTTGTAAGGAATTAACGGGGGGAAAAAATGGTCGGATGGACCGACCTGCTCTTATACCAACTATGTAACACCCTAATTCCCGACGGTAATCTTATATAATGATAATCATGGTTTTAACGAAAAACGATGTCACACACATTCATTCATCTTTCATCATAATAACATAATAGAGAATAAGATACAACAACGGAAGATACTTCAAAAAAAATTCATAATTATAAACATCTTGTCTTTAACATCATTTAGGAAAAATAGCATAAAACATCATAGTGCTTAAACTTCGTAATTTAAGGACATTCAACGTCTAACCCAACTCTAGTGTTATAGATCAGAGCACGTATTTATTCGACTACTTAATATCACAAATAATAGCTACAGAGTATATCCTCGTCGCCACCTTCTAAGCGTCCCGCAAACCTAAAGCTCCTCGTCCTGAGTATGTGTACCCCAAGGGTACAGACGCCAAAATACACAAACAAAAGCAAAGGGGTGAGAATTCACATCATAACATATATTGGGATACATGAATAATAGAGTAGATAATCATATCATCATCGGTCCTTCATCACATCATCGTCTATCAATCATCATAGTATTCATACAATTTATTTCATAAACATCATTAACACATACATCTTATGCACACCTTGAACACACATACCATATTCACATCATTAGCACATATCGCAGTTCACCTAACATGACCTATATGCAACATACTTCATTCCTATACCTACATGCATGTCGGTACCATATCATATCGTCATAATAATTTAGTTCAGAGATGTGTTACTGAAACATACATTTCATCATTCGTCATTATGCAGTATGATATGATGCATGGAGACTCACCAAACATCATTTAGAAAGGCACATAAACAACACATCATCTTTACATCATAGTCATTCGTCATTTTTCGTCTTTCGTCATTTTAACAATCATAACGTCGTTTTACATCATCATTAACACATTGTCATTAAGTAACCCCATATGTTCGTCTAATTATATCTAACTCATCTTTTTACCAAATGCTTTTTTATTTGGTATTAAAACTACAAATAGTTCTATAAATTTCACTTTTTTTAATGGATTTTTAGTTTTATTGAAAAATCCTACTAAAAAACTATGTTTTTTTAAAAAAAATTATTGATAGTTTATAATACTTAATTAAATAGTACTAGTACAACGAATTGAGACGTACCGAAGCTCTATACCTCAAACATACCAAATTCTTTTCATCTCGCGTACTGTGTACCCCAACCCGTACCACGTATCAAAGTGAATTACGAGACTATCGTCTGGTGAATAAGGAGTGAAGGTCGCGGTGGTGATGGTGAGTTTCACATACCTTATAGAAGATTCCACATGGAGTGACGAAATCGTTATTGTTGATTCGATCTTAGATCAAGGATTTGATGGCAATTAGATCGAGGATTTTATGTGTGTGTGTCGAAAGTTTGATGTGAGTGTGTCCATGAAAGACTTTTCCCAAAAAAGTAATGGGAGAAGAGCATTTTTTTCTTTTTATTTATTGTGCCCAAAGTTGATGTGTTCTGTATGTGACTAAAGAAGAGTTTCTCTATATACACTCCTCATTCAAATTCCCCCAAACCTCGCGCGTTCTATTAAACCAAATCAAACTGGTTTCATTATGCAGTCGTTTCAATTTCTCCCCCTCTCCTTCAATCGCGCATCAAATTCTCCACAATCTTAAACCATCCCTAATTAAGTGCTATCAATATTTCCAAAAACCCTATTCAACATAGCAAAACAAAGCACATTGATATTCGACATCATTTCATCAGAGATCTTGTTGAAGAAAAGGTTGTGACACTTGAGCATGTTGACACAGAGGAGCAACTGGCAGATATTTTCACCAAGGCCTTATATGCTAAACAGTTTGAAAATCTAAGAGGCAAGTTGGGAATTTGCCTGCATGAGGAGGATTAATCATCTGTGTTGTGAGGCGTGTTATCTACTTATTTGCACATCTTTGTATTGTGGGGTATACAAGTAATGAAGTACTCCTGAAGTCCTCTATCTTATGTGGTTGGCATATTTTATGGCTAAAAAGGGGGAGAAAAATGGTATATCTGGTATATCTATAATACTCTTTATATGCCTGTCTGTCTGCATTTATTTTGCAGCCTGTATTGTCTATCTGGTTGCATTCATTTTGCAACTATTTCAGGTTTTGTGTAGATGTTGTTATGAATGTTACAACATCTTGATGTTCTTAATGTTGATCTGAGAATCTGTTCTCAGTAATTTTTATGTGTACATGTTCTGTGTTGATGTTCTCTGGAATGTTGGAACATGTCTGAGAAGACCTGTGTAGATGTTAGCACTAGTGCTTCAACATCTCTATGATGATCTGAGAATTTATTTTTCTCAGAATTTTAAGTGTACATGTTCCCTGCTGTTGCCTTATAAAAATTGGAACATGTCTTTGTGTGACCTTGATAGGTCTGCTAGCTTAGGTCTGCTAGTCATTGAATATTCCTTGAAAGATTCTATGCTCAGATCCTGAAGTATTTTGTCTATGCATTAGGTGTTTTAAGTGTTCAGAATATCTATATGCATGTATTTAGGGGGAGTAATGGAATATTCCTATAAGTAGTCACTCATAGGTTCTTATATTCAAGGGGAGTGATACTTTTATGTGTGCTTATGCTAGTCCAAGCTGTTGACAGGATGTTGAGTCAGATGTTTAGACATCTGTGTCTGTCACTTGTAAGTGTGAGAATTTATTTTTCCCTTGCTTCTTTATGTGGTTGGTGACAATACTTTTTAGACATCTGTGTCTGTCACTTGTAAGTGTGGGAATTTATTTTTCCCTTGCTTCTTTATGTGGTTGGTAACAGTACTTTGTAGACATCCATATCTGTCACATGTTAGTATAGGAATTTATTTTTCTTGTGCTTCTATGGTTGGTTGTGGCAGTACTCTGTAGGTTGGGAAATTTATATTTTCCTTGCCTCTATGTGTGGCAGATACTCATGTCTGATGTTATGAAGGATGTTGAAACATCCTATTTTGAGTGGGAATTTTCTTTCCCTGACTGTAGCATAAGAATTTATTTTTCTTCTGCTCTTATGAGACTATGCATATATCTTATCCGCTGTTGCATGTCTCTGATAAAGTGTAATACCCCTGTCAGCTGAAGCTGTGATTGAAGACTCGTGAGGTATTCTATGAATGCACACTCTTGCTATCTCTTGAGTGATACTGCCTGCTACTCCTTCTTCTTGAATATGTGTTCGTGATGACTTGAAGAAGTGTATCTAAGGTATCTCTTTAGATTCTGTGTGCTAGCTGTTTCTTCATAGGTATATGTCCATGCTCTTGGAGAAATGGTCCTCTGTATCCCTCTTTATTCTTTGGATTTGGCCTTAATTTGTTTTAGCCAAAAATTTGCCAAAGGGGGAGATTGTTGGGTATTTGTATTGGCTGCATTGTTGCTAAAACAAATATCCTTAATGTGTAAGTTGGAACCAATGTTCCAACATGTGGTTAGGCATCTCTGTAAGATGTTGGATACAATGTTCCAACATCTTGGCACGGTTCAGTGTGCCTGGGTTCATGCCTATTTGTACGCGCGCCCTTTATTGTTTAAGGAAACAATATTTCCTTATCTTATTGATCAAGCAACGAGCATATCTTTACAGGAATTAGCTGTGAAATATTTCTAAAGTAGTATTTTTATTTTAGGAAATATTTGTTATTGGTTGGAACGATCCTATAAATGTTCCGACATTTTAGGACTTTCCATATATGTTTCTGATTCTTGTTTTGCAGATTAACTGAACCGATCTGCTTTGTGCTGAAGCCCAACTAAGTATTTAGCCCAAACTGCTTCACTATATAAGGAAGACTTCAAGACCTAATTGCTCATTCAAGTCGTCACACTAAAAAGTTTAGATTTTTAGGGTTTTGAGTCTACATGTATTCTGCTCTTGTATCGTGTTGATGCAAGTTGTCATACCCCAATTTTTGACCTAAGGTCTTACATTCATACACTGTTTGATCCTGAATAGTCTCTGACATTTCAGTGAAAAATTCGGCAGAGAGGTATTTTAAAATACCTCTTTTTTTTTGTCCCGATTCAAACCCTCTTCTCTCTTTATCTTTTTTAATTTATTTTTATCT
>Ga0228711_1008700_pt1 | contig 14106 bp, 10 predicted proteins | sample MedpolnodulmetaG_2_FD_177996 | JGI IMG/M metagenome (GOLD analysis project Ga0228711, IMG submission 177996) | Root nodule microbial communities from Medicago polymorpha collected in Santa Monica, California, United States - brown nodules | ecosystem: Host-associated > Plants > Roots > Nodule...
TTTTCTTGTTATTTACTTTATGTCTATGATGAACATGAGTGAGTAGACTCTTCTTGTCTTGGGATTGTTGGATAAGTCTAATGACGTAATCCTAATCAAACCAAGCCATGAACCCTAATTTTATATAAATCTACTTTCTAATCTAATTTCACCATTTTTATAATGAATTAACAAATATCAAACTCATAATGCGACATCGGAGGGTTAGTATTTGTTAATTCATCATCACAAATATCAATTCATAATGCGACAGCGGAGCTTTGATATTGGAACAAGTGAAATTAGACAAGGGTTGTGAAACATGAGAATAGTCTAGCAAACCTTGAGATATATAAAGTTTCGTTCTTCAAGGATTCTAATAGCAATCAACCATGAGAATAGGTGTGGTTGCTAGAGGAACACACTCACTGCACTTCGAAAGAAGCTTTGATACGCTAAAGAGAAACTTGTCTTTAGAATGTAGGTCGAATATAAAGTTCAGGTTTATGGTTTGTTTGTGAAGGGTTTGTTACTATGATGAACCAATAATCCCAAGGCGCTTTTTATTATTATTCTTTTAAACCTCTAAAAATCCAATCTTTATAACTAAACCTTCTTCTAATCATCTTCTAAAGGTTAATTAAATTGAACAACTCCCCGTTGGAACGATACTCTATTTTTACTACTTCGGTAGAACCGTGCACTTGCGGTTTTACTCATCAAGTGTCATATTGGTAAACAGACTAGAATATCCCATCCAAGGTTGGAACATCAAGTAACCTCTAAAGTTCTTGAACTTCTGCACATGGATTTAATGGGACCTATGGAAGTTGAAAGCATTGGTGGTAAAAGGTATGCCTTTGTAGTTGTTGATGATTTCTCGAGATTTATTTGGGTGAAGTTCATTAGAGAAAAATCTGACACTTTTAATGTATTTAAAGGTCTGTGCACTCAACTGCAAAGAGAAAAAGGTAGTGCCATTATGAGAATCAGAAGTGATAATAGAACTGAGTTTGAGAATACAAAATTTAATGAATACTGCTCTGGTGAGGGGATCAAACACAAATTCTCAAACACTAATTTTAAACTTATCTACTAAATTATGCTACTAATTTTAAACGAGTGATTTTGCACCCTATCCTTTTTCACCTTTCTGATTTGAAGGCCCCCCATGTGTTTCAGTGATGACGTGTCTGATTTTGATAATGTGTCTTCATTTAATGTTTGCCATGTGTGTAAATGTAATTTTTAAAATACAAAAAATTGATTTTGAAAATTAAAAGAAAGGGAGTCACCTGACAATCTTCCTTAACTGAGCAATTTTGAATTTCCACTACCACCGCTGTCGAGGGTGGAAACAGAACCGAAGTTGAACGGTGGCTTTACACCGCCAACAAACTCCTAAGCACACGTGATCTGCACAGTGCACGTTCCTTCGCGATCCATGCCCGAGAATCCGACCCAACTTTCGACGCATGTGAACATCTCTTAGATGTCATCGCACTCTCCTCGTCGGAGAATCACGGATCAACGACCACCACCGTGATTGGTACGGAATTCTTCAACATCCTAACCAGTAACATCGACCAACATCGCTGACCAGTATCGCCGACTTGCTCTGCTCTTCGACCCTACTCGGAACCCATTTGCTTTCTCCAACCACCCTTTCTCCCTTGTTTATGCTTGGTCTGTTCTCTCAAATCCTGCTAAGAAAGCTATGTATGATAATGATCTACGGTTGCTCACTACACCGCCAGTTCCGCCGCAGCCTCAGCCGCAATCGGCTCCTCGGTATCAACAGCCTCCACAGCAGACACTACAGCAGCCTCCCTTTTTTTATTTTAATTTCCAAAATCCATTTTTTGTTTTTAAAAATTATCACTTACACACATAACAAAAATTAAATGAAGACACATCATCAAAATCAGACACATCATCACTAAAACACATGGGGGGCCTTCAAATCAAAAAGGGGGAAAAAGATAGGGTGCAAAATCGCTCGTTTAAAAACATGGGGTGCAAAATCGCACAATTGGCAAAAGATAGGGGGAAAAGTGCAATTAAGCCAATTATCTTTAAAAAAAAATATCTACTAAAATATGATTAGCGGTAGGGTATGAAAGAAAATTTAATATGTCTGAATTAAAGAGCATGTCGATATCTCAAAAATAAAGAGATAATAATACAATCTAAATAATATTTGTTGCTGTCTTGTTTTATTTCAATACCATTGTCTTGGAGTACAAAGAGATAACTACAAGGTTCTTGAAATTGAAAAAGAAAAAGATTTCATATTAGGAAGTTATACTCTACACCCCTACATTTATACCTTCACCCCAACAATTAACTCAAAATACCAAATATACCCTTTATATAAAATAAAACCCAATCACACCCCACCTTTTTTTTCTTCTGGAAAACGCACAACAACTCAACAAGTGTTCACCCCCACCTTTTCCCACAACAAAGAGTAAGAACCCTTCTTTACTCAAAATGTTCGATTTGATTTTTCTTTAACGTGCATCAATTCTTGCAACCCTTCTCTACACATTGTTGGATTAAAAGTAAATTTAATTAAAATAAATACAATCAAATTAAAAGAGGAGATAAGTGAATTGGGAATTGCAAGAAAGATTGCAAACCCAAAATCTGGAAAATAACAAAAACCCACCCAATTCTTTGATTCATGCCATGGCTTTCGTTGGATTACTCATAATTTGGATTAACTATCATAACACCCAAATCTTTGATTCTTTTAAAACAAATACAAAAAATCAAGAGAATTGATGGTGGCACATGAAACCTTTTTCTAAGATTTGGGTGAGATGGGCCAAGAATAGATAGGAGTGATTAGGTAGGTTTTTTGCTTTTGATAAAAAAATCGGAAATGTCAATATGAGTTTTCCGAACTTAAATAGCTAACCAGAAATATTAAAGTTTTCCAAAAAAAAAAAGTGTTAAAATGCTGTGTGGGGTGAACTCGGAATGTGGAAATTTTGACAAAAGGGGTAAAATTGGATTTTTTTAATAAATTGTATAGGTGAAGGTATAATTGTAGGGTATAGGGTAAAATGTCCTTCATATTATTAGGTGGAAACAAGATAACTAAATGACAACTCATTAAATATTCTAACATAGAATTTGCTGACTTTCTTGAGTCTAGCACTAAATGCATCAATGAAGCTGCTCATAATAAATTCTTGAAAACCGCAAAGGACGGCAATGACAAGTGTTTATCACACACTTCGGTTTCTCATCAAAATCGCATACAAGTGCTACACAATCAGCATCATCTAAGCAGCCCTCTGAAATAGATAGAAGAATAGAAGAGTTTAACTAAATTGAGATAAAATTGAGTACTTATTAAAGAAAGAAAGAAATATGAAAAGGATTAAAACCGGATTACCTTGAGCATTCGTTGCAACTAGAAAAAGGGAAATAATGACAATCATAACATAAACAAACTTGACAATTTTAACCATATTTTGTAACTTTTCTTGTAACAATTTTTTTTATCACTTTATATTTATAAAGCTCATCCTCTCCATATATAAATGAAACAGTTTTAGCACTTAAGAACTTGGAAAAAATTGTTCATAAAACTATTATTATTAGATGTCTTTTCAATAGATGCATCAACAAGTTGTGTTTCTCCTTTTAGCACACTAAGAAACGAGGTCATTTACTAAAAAAAATACGAGGTTTCACACAAAAGTTACTCATCATAATCGTCTTTTTATTTCTTTGATAAAATTTTCATTATTTTATAACCTATTATGGAGGACAGTTCCTATAAAATATGAGGCCCGACTCTCTTTTTAAAATAGGCCCTTGGTAAAATAATAACAGAACTTTTGTGTAGTTAAGCTTTTATTAAAAAATCAGAATCAATAGAACTTGTAAACATGAAACGAAATAAAAAATTAATAACTGAAAGAGAGATGAAATTTACCGAACGGTGTCGTTTGGATTTGTCACTCCTTCGTTGTGGGAAAGGAGAAATCGAATGGTATATGCGGAAAAAAAAATTATTGTTGTGAAATAGCTTTCCAAATTGACTAATTATACAAATTTGGGATGGTTTGATAACATCATATTTATGTCTAGAAAGGAGAATTAGAGTCTAGAAAAAACTCAAACGTGTACCGAAAAAAGAAAAAGAAATAACATATATATTTTTTTATTTAAGTGGGGTGTGGATATTAAACTTAATTATTATTTTTGAAGACCATAACTTTTAGAGGCCCGGCTTGATTGAGCTGTTTGCGCACCCCAAGGCCAGCTCTTATGATAGGATAGGGAAAATAAAAAAAGATTGATAATAACTTCATTTCAAGTGACACCAGTAGAAAGGTGCAGACAAGGGGAATGAAAATAACTTAAACTTCGTTTCAAGTGACACCAATAGAAAGGTGCACACAAGGGATGAAAATAACTTAATTTCAAGTGACACTGCAGAAAGATTCTGGCAAAGGGATTTTGAAGCATATTAATTAATGAATGTGAAGAGAACCTTGATAAAATCAAAGGAATATGATTTTTATACGTTGCTTAACTAATGTGATATAATAAATTTCAAATTAAGGAATGCATATGGCTTGACCTAGGCGGCACCATAAGTTGTTAGAATGTTTTTCATAACTTTACACCTTATCTATAGTTGCCCTGAAAAACAAAAGACAGTCATATGCAAATAACAAATGAGATACCACCAATGCATTTTCACATGTATTGAAACCAAATAAGTCTCTTCTCACGAGTTGTATATATTAATGAGTTGTGTTTGTTCCTTTAGCACAGCAAGAAGACAAAATCACAAACATAGCATAGTAGTCATAAAAGTCTATTCCTTTCTTTTTCAATAATTAAATTTTCATTATTTATAACCTACTCATGATAGGAAAGGGAAAATAACAAAAGATTAATAATGGGAATAACTTCATTTCAAGTAACTTTAGGAGAAATGTGCACACAAGGGGAATGAAAATAAATTAATGTCAAGTGACCCTAGTAGAAAGGTGCACGCAAAGTGATTTCGAAGCAGGTTAACGATTGAAGGTGAAGAGAACATTGATAAAATAAAAGTCATGAAATTCTTTGAAAAAGAATAATAATAAGGAGAAAGAGAGAGGAGATTTTATTATAGAGAAATACAAGGACTTGGGAAAGAATCACAACAGGATGCATGGTAATAGTATGACCAAATAACCCAGTTGTTAAATGGACATCTACTTATAGTAATAATAACAACCACATGTATGTACCTCCTAAAGCCAGTAAGGTTGGTCATGACATTTGTCTACTCCAATCCTCATGTGAAAGCACTTTGCTATATTTGCTATATACTTGAAGAAATTATCAACAAACATTCAAGATCACTTTGTTTACACATTTTAGAGATCTTTTTGGATTATAAGTGGCTTAAGTCAAGGTGAGATATATTTAGGAAAGTAGGCTGACAAAACAACTTGAAAGTAGATTTTTTTTAAGAGACCAATTTTTGGCTCTTTGTATTCATTTTTATGTTGACCCACTTGTGGTTAACCTACATTTTTCTTTCTTTTTTCAAAAAAATTATAACGAAGGTCTACTCATACCCTACCCCATACTTATAATGTTGCTAATTTAAATGAGCAATTCCAAATTTAGTTGCAAATTGTACAAACTTTTCAAAAGTCTATTTAACTTAAAGAATCAAGTAAACGACATTATAGGTTCAAAAAGTGTAACATGATTCATCACTTAGTAACAACAAAGAAAATTGCATGGAGGCTCAAAGCGGATTCGAAAATGATAATAATATCAGGGTGGTTTGAAAAAGGATCAAGGTACCAAAAAAAGTTTCTAGTGTGTAAAATATTGTAACCGATATTCCATAGAGACCTATAGTAAATTGGAGTATTTTTCTCAAAGTATCACCAATTATTGATGGATGAACTAGCAAGTGCACTAAATCGAAACACATAATAATGTAGTAAGTTATTGTCTCCATAGAGATTATTGTTCAAACCAGTAATTAATGGAATTAATTTGTTTATAAAAGCAGCAAAGAGTTTATGGTTTTGCAAGTTTTGAATTGTCTTGCGTAATGCGAGATTAGATTTTTTTTATTCAAATGTTTAACAGTGATTAAGGTATCCTTGAATCCCCAATATCTTCGTTCTTAGAATTAACTTTGTTTAATACTAGTTATCAACTTTCCTTGATGAACAAAGGTTCTGATATGACCCTTTGATGTAAAAATGGAAAGTTCGAATATTTATGGCCAGAGAAAGGCTATACTAGCGACGTTCCCCTAAAGATTAATCATAATGGTAACAATTATATGTTTATTCAATTAAAAGATATTAATTTAGAAAATAAGAAATTTATTAATTGTTCAGGCAGGCACCGATAGGATAGTCAAGTCATATTCCTTAGCCTATAGATAAGGTCAACCACCAGTAGAAATGCATTAAGCGTGGAACATATACAAATTTAATCATTAAATTGAACAATAAATTAAATAGAAAACTTTAGTAATTGAATCAAACAATAATTAAAGGTTTATCATGAAACCCTAATCATGGTTTCAATATTTTCATCCTCCTACGTTCTAAAAAGCTCATATTGATGCACCAATTGGTTATCCTTAGCTTCTTTTACTTGATGGTTTCTTTAAGTAGAGCACAATGACTCAAATATGGTTTTCGTAGTGGATTTATCAACAATCTTGGTGTATTCTGAATGAGGCAAAGCTTCCACAAGAATATCACGTACTATGGGATGCTTCCTGTAGATTTTTATTTGAGCCTCAGTCGAACTTTTTCTATCCAGTACCACTTCTTTTGCATCAACAGGAAAAGTAACACCATCTTCAATGATGTTCCACAACTCATATGATGTGATTTTACATCTTGCTTTTCCACCATAAGAATTGAGTAGCATCTCCATTAAATGATGGAGGAGTTACAGAAAAATTGTTCTTGTTAGAGGTAGAATTATTGTTGGTGTAGTCAAATGGTATAACAGTACAACCTATACCAGAACCAGTACCAGATTCAGTAGCCATGGTTTTCTATTAGGATCTTTTCTATGATATGGTTAAGTGGATGAGCGCAGATCGTTCTCTGATACCAATTAAAGGTGAGAAAACCACAGGGGGTGTTGAATTTTGTTGGCTTTTTCTAAGTGTTTCATTGAGCAGAGTTTTAATCGGTTCATAGTTTGACTCGTGGATTAAATAAAATGCAAAGAGAGAATGAGAGAAAGAGAGACACAAGACAATTATATTGGTTCCTCCTACAAATAAGGAGTAGTTCAATCCCCTTACACTTTCAAGTGATTTTTACTATATTCACTAAAGATTACAAAGGCTCAAACACAAAAACAAGAGATTTCCAAATGCTCAAGCATAAAAGCAAGAGACTTCTTATGTCGACCAATCACAACTTAAAAAGACTTCTTCCAATCTAACATAATCAAATTAAAGATTGTTTGGTTTTACGCTTGATATACAATCAAAGGTGTAAACAATTACAAAACAGAGTAAGACTCTTAAGACTTTAGAATTTACAAGATATGAAATTGTTAAAAAAACTATTAAGTGTTTACACGCTTTTGAATTTAGCAGAGTAAGGGCGCTAGTTAAAACTCTTAAGACTTTAGAGAAGGATTTGAAAGGCGTTGGAGAGTGTTAGCGCATTAAGAGTCCTTGAGAAGCTATCAAATTAAGACATTGGAATGTTGTCTGATATGGCTAATGTCGTTTGAAAAGACATTTGAAAACCATTTCTTCAATTAGAATTATCTATTTCATTTCTTATGTCCTTGGATTTGACTTAGCACATGATTCAGAAGAAGACAAATTGTACTTGGTCAGGTCCTAAAAGAGACCATTCTCGAAAGAAGACAAAGTAGATGTGGCTTCTGAGTCGTCATAATCTGGATAGCTCTGAGTTTATGACTCAGAGTCTGGGTGGCTCAGAGTTTGATGATTCAGAGTCTAACCTTTAATAGCTTCTGGATGGATTCTTCACTTCTGATCACATGTTCACTTATGATTGATCTTTCTTAAGATCTTATATAAGGTCTTTAGCTTCTCTAGTGCTTTTAATGTTCTCATATATGTTCAGACCTTGATAAATTTTAATCTATGGTCATGTACACTTAAACATATATTAACATATCCAATTGTTCTTCAATACTTTGTTATCATCGAATCTTCAGAGACATTGTACAAATCCAAATTTGTTCCAACAAGGAAAACATGGGTAAAGAAGAGTAGTTGACTTTCCTTGTTGTGTCTTACCAAATACTACAAGGAAGAAAATAATGCAATACCAAATACTTCTGACATTGATTGGATGTTTTGTATAAAATTGTGGCACTTCTTGAGTTATTTGTGACTGCATCAAATCTTATGTATGAAATGCCTTAAAATTCTACCATCTTTATGTTTGTCATATCTTCTGATCTGTAACTATTTGCTCTGAATTTTTTTTGTTGTTAGTACCTTCCTTGTATTGTGAAAATTCCCATTGTGAATGTGCCAAAGTCTTTCCAAGTTGAATACATCTTTTCACATTGTATAATCATACGGTTTGGATCATTTATCCTTAGATGATGATATAAAGGCACTAGCTCATAGTGCATTTACGAAAGGAGTAAAATCGATTCCATTAGTGATTATGTTACATATAGTACTATTTTCACTCACTCTCCCACCAATATTTAATTTCATCATTCATTCATCTTTATACACCAACCAACCAGCTTCAATTTTTCGAATAGGAAAACCTCATAAGAAAGCTCACTATTTTTGTGCTTGCTTCGTTTTCTGCAAATTCCTCACCTATTAGACACGAGAATTGTTAAAACTATTCCTTACACGAATCAAACTCGGTGTATTATTCCAAAGATAGCTATAGAGAGGTCTTTTTGTGAGTGGTTTTGAAGAATTGAAGTATAATTGGAAACATAATACAATGGCTCCAACATTCATGACAACAACAATTGCGGAAACATCAGCTGCATTTAACTACAATATAAAGATTTGTAGCGTAATTGCAATCGTTGCCACAATTTAGAACCATGGATGAGACTTTAAAAATTCAGAGAAATGACAAGTTGAATCAGGTCTGTCTGTGTATGCATGACTGACCCCAATAAAGAAAAGTGGAAAGAAAGTATGGCTAGCAAGCAGGCAATTTTCATTAATATTAGAAAGTTTATACTTAGAGAAGGTATAAACAGATACGATAACACATGAAGAAACTCCTCTCTTGCACGGTATGTTACCCCTCGTGATTTGGGGGTAATTTACCCCTCATATATCAACCAATCAAATTGAGTGGTTTGTACTCTATTAACTAAATCAAAAATTAATGTGTTCAATTAATGTGTTTTTATCTTTCTAATCAAAGAATTTAAAGAGATATTTTATTTCCACGTTTCAATTGTTTAGAAAAATTTTGTTCTTCTTTTTTCTTTACTGTTTTTTGTTTCAACTTTTTATTTTTCCTAAAAAAAAAAATTACCCTATATCTTTTTTTTTTAAGCTTGGATCCGGAAAAATAAACAATCCAAAACGTTATTTTTTTGACATCAATTAGATCTATTTTATTAATTAGATTATTATATATTGTCATCGTGAGCTTAGTTCAGTTGGTATGGACAATGTATAATATATGTAAGGTTCGGGGTTCGAACCCCGGCCACCACAAAAAAAAAATTATTATATATTATCATATGCTTGCATCTATCAATATTAGCCTAAACGTTATTTTAATTTTGTTGGGTATTTTTACTGGCTACATTATTGCTAAAGCTACATTATTGCTAAAACAAATATCCATACGTTGTGTAGTTGGATACTATGTTCCAACAAGTTTTAGGCATCTCTGTGAGATGTTGGACACGGTGTTCCAACATCCTGGCACGGTTCAGTGTGTCTGGGTTCATGCCTATTTGTATGCGCGCTTTACCTTTTTAAGGAAACCACTTTTTCGTATCTTGGTGACCAAGCAACGTACATATCTGTACAAAATCAGTTGTACTTTTATTTCCAAAGGAGCAACAATATTTTAGGAAACAAAGTGATATGATTGGAAGTTCCGAAAGATGTTCCTACTTCTTAGGACTTTCCATATTTGTTACTGATTCATGTCTTGTAGATATGCTGAACGATCTACTTTGTTCTGAAGCCCAACAAGGTTTGTTAGCCCATATTGCTTCAGTATCAAAGGAAGACTTCAAGACCTAATTAGGTATTCAAGTTGTCATTCTAAAAAGTTTAGATTTTAGGGTTTTAAGTATTTGTGTGTTCTACTCTTGTATCATTTGATGCAAGTTTAGTCCGGTTTTACTTGTGAGCCTTTCTTGTATCATCTTGATACATGCTAAGAACTGTGTGTTGAGTTGTAAACTCGTTGTGCTACACCAAAGCTTTTAAGCAAAGTCGTAGTTGTTTTGTTTGAAGGTCACTTCACCATTTGTTATTGTTTTGAGTCTGATAGATCATAGGGGTTGTGATTGACCTCACAACTCATTTTCAAATGTAGATTTGCAACCTGAAATTATTTTTTTTTGGATGAATTGGTTTCTAATTCGATTTTGGTTTTTTATGCTTGCAGTATCACAAAAATATGTGGTTGTCACAGTTTCCAATTCCGGCTATGATTATCCAAGCAGCAGTGGCGGAGTCCTCCCGTAGTGGCAGTTGGACATAAGAGAAATTATTCCAATAATAATTAAATTAAATCATATAGAAGAATTACAGTTATCATAATTGTTTTCTTAAATTTGCTGGAGAGAATGAGAGAGAGAGAGTTTATGGGTCAGGTTTGGCATGGATTGTGCATAATAAGATTTGGTGATGATCTAATCTAGATGATATAAAAAATGGTCTAAATTGGACCAATCTAATTGGTGGTGCAAACTAAATGCCACCCAAAGAGATAATTACACTAGAAACTCTTTAAATTAATACTCGGTAAATTAATAAACTCTCTAAAATAATTAATTTTGTCTGATCCCGACTTGGGCCAATATAAAAAATTGAAAAACTCGATAAAATAATAAGACTTCCTCAAAAAAAAATTGAAAAACTCGATAAAATAATAAGATAATAATTTTTCGGGAGATCCCTTTATAATTTTCGGTCCCAAGAAAATCATAAATTAATAATTCATAGAAACTGAAAAAAAAAAATATTACACTCTATTGAAATATGGGCCAACGTAATTCTAAGAGGCATAGAAAACTCTTTAAATTAATAATTATTAATTTATCGATAAATTAATAACTCTCTAAATTAATAAATTTCTCCGATCCTGACATTATTAATTTATAGAGTTTCTACTGTATGCTCTGTTCCTTTGTTTTGTCTTTTATAAACTTCCTCTGTTTCGTTTGTTTTATAACTTTCTTGTGAAGAAAAAAATGGATGGCAATTCACCATGTGCTTCATGCAAGCTTACGCAGATGCACAAAAGATTGCACCTTTTCTCCTTATTTCCCTTCTCATGAACCCCAAAAGTTTGCCATAGTTCACAAGGTTTTTGATGCTAGCAATGTTAGAAAAATGTTGCAGGTACCTCTTGCTCTTTTTAGTGTTTCTTTTAATTTCTTTGATGAGTAATGGGATTATAAAAACAAGGCTAAAGTGCACTTTTCACCCCTTAAGTTTCAAAAAGTTGCAATTTTGACCTCCTATTTAAAAAAATTACAATTTTGGCCCCTTTCGTCCCAAAATAGCTGAGAAGACGCCACGTGTCCCAAAAAATGGGTCATAATCGCAACTTTTTGAGAAGACAAGGGGTCAAAAGATCATATTTCCCTTATGTTAGGGGGTCAAAAGAGCATATTTCCCTAAACATAGGGGATCACTTTTGTCATTTTTTTCATAGGGGGCTAAAATCACAACTTTTTAAAACTTAAGGGGTGAAAAGTGCACTTTAACCTAAAAACAACTAGCGGATTAATCATTTGTATAATCAAATAAGCTAAGATTAAGATTAGTTGTTTACTTTGTTGTTCAGTTTTGTACTCATGTATTTATTCAAGGTACACCTTGTAGGTTGAATAGTTTGTTAATAAAATACATGATTTTTTCAAAAAATAAAAAGCAAACAATGTACAGTTTAAATTATTAAAGTTAACTGTTAATTGTTTGCCTTTAATATCTTTCGAGTCAAAGATCAGAAAAAAAATATAAATTTTCAAGTTTATGGGGTATTTTGCACATAAGTGCAAAACTTCATGGGGGTATTTGCTCATAACCGTGGAGAAAATTCAGATTTTTTTTAAAAAGATTGAAATAATTACCACATGTGATGTGGCATGACACGTGGTAGTGCCATGTAGACAGTTAAATACCACGTCATGTTAACTAACAGTGTAATTTGACGGACGGGTAAATTGATTAACATTATGTAATTTTAAAGGAGTAATTGAAGTTTTGTTAATGATAGAGAGGAAATTGACGAAACTTATAATTTAAGGGGTAATTGTCTATTTACTCTAACATCTAACATGCATGATTGAATTTAATTAACTTTATTTATTACACATGTGTGGATATTTGCAGTGCATTGTGCAGCAAACAACAATGTTGTTGATCAAAGCGAGACAAAAAGTTAACTAAATGAGTCTTAAGTTTCCTAGTTATATTTTTTTTTGAAAGGAAGTTTACTAGTTATTAAATATTGAAAATATGTCGGTAAAAAAATAATTGAAAGTAGAAGTTACGTTTAATTGCACAAAGATATTAAAGGACATTAATTGTGAAGAGAGATGTGTAATGATATTTGGATAATCATTTTGTATTAACTTGTGAAACAACTTTCTTCTTTTCTCTTTTTATTTGTCAAAAACAATTTAGAGAAAAAGATGAAGAGAGAGAATAAAAATACAATAGTATAAAAGAGATATTCAAATGTTATCACAAAATAGTTGTACAATATTATTTCTCAAGAGAGAAATAAATATTCTAGGTCCATTGGGGTGTATATATGCAACATGAGTTTATTTTGACAGAATTTATTAATTAAATAATCTTGTATAAATGAATGTGCATTACATGTCAAATAATATATGAATCATTCTAATTAATGTCTTTCCTCTATCTGTCTATATATATATATATATATATGTATTGAACTAAAGGAGAAATTTCAAAAGGAATTGGTAATCTTACACAACTGAGAGTTGTCGCCCTTCACTCTAATCTGCTCAGAGGCAACATATTAATGTTCAACAATCCATCGTTGCAATACTTACATCTTGAATATAATAAAATGATTGGCGTTCTTCCATCAAATGTTTGTCAAAGGCTTCCAAACCTTAGATCACTTCGTCTTCAGGCTAATAGTTTTTCTGGTGAGATACCAAATGTTTGGCGTGATTGCAAAGAGTTAGAAGTGTTGTCGCTATTCAAAAATAATTTTGATAAAGGACCTATGCCATCTGACATTGGAAAATTGACCAAGCTTCAATCTTTGTATCTCGCAGACAACAACTTGGAGGGTAAGATATTGTTGTCCATATATTAAGTATTAATTAATTATTGTTTCTTTAAACTTACTAAATTGTCTAAAAAAGTTATTACCTATCAATAATTAGGGGGTGTCTGTGGTGCGGTTTAAATCATAAAAGTCATTGTAACTGCGAGATAAAAAAGCATGTAATTCAGTTTAGTTTGATTGACTTTTAAAAAGTCATCAGAACCAAACTAATCATTTCATTAAGAATAAAATCATGAATACAACTTGTACAAAAAAAGAAAATCATGAATACAACTTGGTATAGTCTCATAAACTTGCCTCCTAGTAAGCTCTACCATTATTATTATTATTACCCCAAATTTTGCCTCGTAAGACACAACACCTCTATAAAAAACAAAGATCAAGGCTATTTTAAAGTAAGAAATAGGCTCACTTGATGCTAAGTACTCAATGCAAGGTAGCATGAATAATCACAAACTAATGATACAAATTTAGAGACAAAATTTTAGGGTTGTTGCAAATTTAGAGTCAAAATTTTAGGATTAAGTTGTTAAGTTGCTGCAGACTTAACAAAATTAATAAATAAGGAAGGATAAAAAAAAGAGGAAAATATTGAAGTAGAAATAAACGTCACGAGGGGGGG
>Ga0228711_1008703_pt1 | contig 14104 bp, 5 predicted proteins | sample MedpolnodulmetaG_2_FD_177996 | JGI IMG/M metagenome (GOLD analysis project Ga0228711, IMG submission 177996) | Root nodule microbial communities from Medicago polymorpha collected in Santa Monica, California, United States - brown nodules | ecosystem: Host-associated > Plants > Roots > Nodule...
AATATGGCATAAGTAGCTTATGAAACTATGATAAGCTATTTTTATTTATTTACCCAAACACCTTTAAAAAGGCTTATGGGAGTAGATAAGCCCACATAAGCTCAAAATAAGCCAATCCAAACGGGGCCTTAATCATGTTTAATATGAAGTCTAATTATAAGGGATAAAAACTGTAAGTTTCGTAGAGATGGCAACCTGGGCATCATGCTTCTTAGCATTCAAAACAATATCCTTCATCTTTTTCTCATCAATATCAGCTCCTTCTGAAAAATTGCATCCAACCTGATAAAAATTTCAATAATGAACAGATAATCTAAGTAAAAAATCATGCAACAATATTTACACTATCATATATATTATATACTGGTGATAAAAGTTATAGTTTAAAGAAGGCTGTTCTGAAAGGGTGGACCACATTATTAAGGCTTGAATGACACAAAGGTGTACCACTTACAAGAATAGTAGAAGAATGTTCAGATAAACCGAGCCGCTGCAGCAATGCAACTTTGCAAACAGCCTTTCCATTCATATTTTCAGCATTAAAATTTTCTGGAAGAAAATAGTCTGTTGAAGGATCCCATGTTGATTTCTCAAATCCATAAGGAGAAACGGATAACTTGTCCCTACAACCAAATATGATTATCCATTTTAAATACTAAGCAAAAGTCGAAGGGAAAATACTTTAGGCCCTGTTTGGATAAACATTTCAGTTAGGCAATTACAGCATAAGTGCATACATACATTACAAACTATTCCTATAACAAAGAATCAAATCAAATCAAATTGTTTTCTTATAAGCTATAAGCTGTTTCATAAGCTATCTTGGAGGGCTTATGGAATAAGTTGAAAACAACTTATGGACAATTTCATCATAAAATGTTTTTATAAGCTCTCCCAAACAAATTCTTGTAGTATAAAACCATGTTATACAGATAGGAAAGGGCATTCTTTTAAAGTAATTAACCAACATATTATTAACAAGAACAATTTCTATGTTGAAAACTTTTAATATTGATTTGCAGGTAAAAGAAAAATAACCCTTTATCAAACATTTAAACAAGATATTAAAAATGCTGAACTGTTGCAGCATCATACTTACCCATGAACATTTAAAGTAGGTTCGAGTTCATGACTCAAATTACGAACAATTGCATGCTTTGGATGGATAGATGACATTATTACAACTCTGTTTGAATAGACTACTCCCCCCTGCAAATTTGATGGCAGACTCAATATCATACAGTCATAAGTAAATATTTCTTAAAAAATTAGTGTGGGAAATGATGTTATTGAAACAACTTAATGCTGCAGCATGAGGAGAAATAATCCAGCAAAGAAGTTAAATATGAAAATGACCAAGCAACTGACTTCATAGATATCACAAAACATAACTACAATGGGAGCCATGCCAATATTCTCTCCAATAGTCGTATTTCTAATTCTATCATGACTTGGGTGACTGAATCCGATGCAACATTCTCGTCTTTGAGACACTAAGTTTCCTTTATTGTTGATTTTTTACCGCCTAACATTATTTTCCATGCAAGATTGGAGGTCTCATAACAGTGTGGTGACATTGTCCTCCATGCTTGAGTAGTAATTTTCTATTTCAAGTCACATCCAATCCGAAGCATTCTCCATTTCATCCCTAATTTTCTATTTCTTTTATCGGCGGTCCAGCTAAGGCTTTATCATCTATAAAAAGAATGCAATGTGGCACTACCTCTTCGATATTTTCAATAAGAATGTCTAGAACTAAGATATAGGATTAGACCTCAAAGTTGGTCCTTGATGCCCACTAATAGTTGCACCAAGCTATGTAGTACCGACACTTCAGTTCAAAGGCGTGTCTGGTGTTCGAGACTGACACAACGCCGACACATGTGATTGAATTCGTTCATTTTTATTTTCTTAAATTATTACTGATGTTTTATGTCGGTATCATGTTTGGTGTCCATGTCTGAGTAAGTGTTTCATAGACACCAAGTGTCAGCTTTGAGTCCTTATCTTTTTGAAGTTATAGATGTGCTTAACGAATCTATCCAAGAGATGGTGCCACAATACACTTTGGTAACAGATGATATAATCTTGGTAGAAGAACCAACAGAAGAAATAGATGAAAACTTACAATTACCAACAAAGTAAACTCAATATAAATGAGAACTCATGACCAAACCCTCTACTCCCCCACTCTCGAAATGAAGAAGGGTCAAATCCATGACTGCATAATTTGATGATATTTTACTAATGCATTAGGCCATTGCTTACTATACACATCAATGACAATGCCTTTGCTCCGAGATACAAGTGTAAAGATTCTCTAAATTAATCAATTAATATTAAGGTGAAAAACTAGTCCAAGGAACTAGATTTACTGATAAGGGGAAAAACCAGTTAGATAAAGAAAGCCGCAATAGCTTTTCGAATACCACCTTACAATTTTTATAGAGATTAAAAGTGGGTGGAAAATAAAGAATACAAGAGTAAGAGAAGACCTTCAAAATATTGACAAGTTGTGCATTAGTGTTGTCTTGCAGACGATCAGAACGATGAAGACTTGAAGGATCAAGTCCACATAAGGCCAGTCTATCTGGTTGCTCGGTACCCTATAACATATATAGCACATCCAGCGATTACAACACTGACATGATCGATGAAGATATTAACTCCGTTACAAACTAAATGTAATTTTCTTGCCAATTAAAAGAAAATTCCAGCTTGAAGAAGTTTCAAGATTGAGAAAACCCAATACAAAATGCATATCCAATAGGGAAACATGTGCAACTAACTTGTGAATTGAAGTCATGGATCGTCAGTAATATTCTGGTACCTCCAAGTCCCTAAACAAAACAAATGATTGAAAACATTGCAAGTGATTTTTATTTTTATTTTATAAATATAAAAACCAGAAACAGAAGAATAAGATGCAATGATGATTTATGTGACAACGCACAATCAGTCTTTGAAGTTAACGTTTTTCTCACAATAAGTTCAAAATGGTTTTTTTTTCTTTTTCTTGTTTAAGACTCAAGTATATCTGCATTACCCTCTATCAGAGCCAATATTCTCACAATAGCAGAAGCTTTATAGAAAATACCAATACACAAAAATTATGAAAAGATACCTTGTTTACAAATACATCCCAGAAAAGGGGGGCAACAATGGCAGTCTCCCAGTTATGCAGATGCAGTATATCGGGCTGCTTCCCACATTTTACTATATAATCCAGTGAGGCACGACAAAAGTATGAGAACCTGACGAATCAAGATTTCAACATCAAGATTATTGACAATTTTTTTATACATAATAGATACAAGCATATCAGAGTATAGTTTTTTATCTCTCTTTTTTAACACAGTTTGAGGGCACAAAAATGATGGTCACGATGGATTCCAAATTATCATGTTGATAGAGAGGAGATCAAATTACACCGATGTAATACTCGAGTACCCCAATCAATAACTTTTTCCCAGATATTTGTATCACAAAACTTGTTACATTTACCTTTCAAAATCATCCAGGTAACCATATATCATCTCGCGGCTGAAAAACGGTGAATGGTCCAATGGCTCTATCAAAGTGACTCCAACGCCATAAACAACACTGTCACACACTAAGGGTAAGTATAAAGGAAAGCAACATCAGTATATTTTAAACTGTCACAAATAATGGCTTGATGCCTTTCTCATTGTTATTCTTTGTATATATAGAGGTTACAAGGCTATACATATAATTACACTAAATAATTACATATAATGGAAACAAATCAATTTCTGATTTATGTCCTTATATCTAGGAACAAATTAATAAATATAATAAGGAGAATAAATCAACTCCTTATTCACATAAACAAGAAACAAGACTTGAAACATTAGCTCTAATAACTTTCATTAATTCTTTTATCACCGCCGGTACATATTATTTGACATTCATATTATATGCAAAACTATGGTAATCAAATAGACGAACAAAGCCAAACTAACCCAGTCCAAATTCTGTTTCCGTGTAGTTGACCATTAAAATATGAGTAAACCTCCACATTAACTTCACGCAAACCTTGCACTTCATCCAGGTCTAAGCATGCATACCTACATCGTAGTTTTATAGTCATACATAAAGATCACAAAATAGCTTAAAACTCTCATGTTTACTTTGGTTGACTTTAAATTGAAAGAAATAACAGAAGAAGCAATGAAACAGATGGACATTAATTTCTATATTACTTGGGCAATATAACCTCTGCAAGGTGACCTCTTCTTTGAAGTGCACGAGATGTGCCGGTTACATATGATGCTATAGATCCTCTAGAGACCAATGGTGTCATTTCCGTGCAAATGTGAATAATATGAAAGCTATTCCTGAATGAAGTTTATACAAAGAATAACAATCATATTTCCAAAAATCACTCCAAGAAAGCAAAATCGAAGAGCGAGAAAAATTAACAGACATGTAAATGTGAAAAAATAAACGATCAACTGCAGGAAGGACTTACTTTTTGCTTTGATCTGAGAAGTGACGAAGTTCTCCCACAAGTTCAGAATCTCTTTTATGTGAAATGACATTAAAGACATCAGCCACACTCACTTTATGGTGTAAGACCAAACTTCTAAAGTCGGATGCTTCTGCAGGGCTAATCACATTGCCTAAGACCATTGAGTCTATTCGAAGCAGCAATTCGGAACAAATTGATAGCTTATCTGGTTTACAAAATAAAAACAGAAATAATTGTTTAATTAATGAGTCTAGTATGAGTTGTATGCTTCTAAGAACATATATAAATACATCATTGCTAAACTCGAATTAATTTTAAACATGTCATCGCTAAAATAGAATTAATCCTCATCCTCATGGGTGTGTAGTTACTCTAGCGGAGCAAGAGTATTTAAACACAAGTTGAAATCATGTAACTCTAATTGTGATTAATAGAAATCGCAGTAGCCGTTCTGCTGCGAAAACATATGTACAATTGGCCAAACTACGTGATCAACTCGTGTGTTCATTTTATCAAATTTTTGGTTATCTTGTTAATATCTTCTGTTTCAATTTGTTGTTTACAAGCATGTTTTAGTACTATAACAGAAGATAGCCACTTTTACCAGCACTCTCCTGCTTTTCTGCTTCCAATTTCTTCACCTTATCAAGTATGGACTGTTTTTCTTTCTTCGTTTTGTTAAGTTCCTCAATGGCACCTAGGCGTTGATTGTTTAAGTATAGTATGTCTGCATGAAATAAGAAAAATATACCAAAAATTACTAAACATTCTTCTACAAAACCACAAGTATGAGTGTGGTGAAAGAACTAACTTTGTTGTGCTTCTCTGAATAATTGCCAAATATTATCATGTTTCACATTCTGGCCATCATCAGATAATGACTAAGAAAAAAAGAAAGGAAAAAACAACAATAAGAAAACAATGAAACACTAGAGAAATTAAGATAGTAAGAGTAAAAGGGGAATGTAGAAAACACAATATTGTTTGGTTTTAACCCTCAGAAATCTAGGAAAAAGGCCCTGGTAATCCAGATTTCGGTCAGAAGGTTAGTAAAACTTGGCTTATGATTATTTAGCCAGAGTTCGAACTCAGGTACTCCCGATCGATTCGATCTTAATTATAAAACATAACATATTTGAAACAAAAACACATACCTTGGAAATGTCCTCATTTTTGTTAACCTCTAACCTAAGATACAGATTCCAAAATCAGTTGCCAAATAGCTTTGTGTGTGAACTGGCTAACAACAATATACAGTTAAAAAAAAAATTAAACAGTTTACCTTTGTTCATGTAAGCTACTTACATCTCCATTATTCCTGAAAACACAGTATAAAAAATGAAACAAGAAGAATAGACTAAAACCAAGTTAAATTAGCTTGTAGTTGATAAAAGCTTCTCCATTAAAATATATTTATGATAATTCACTTAAAATAAAACCACCAATAAATTTTAAAAATGCTTAAAAATTAAACAATAGAGCTTCAATTAAAGCAAATTTCACTTTTAAAAAACTGTTTAAAAATTCTCTAGTAATTCTAATACACCTAAATTTTTTTCTTTCTGTATCTTTAGAAAACCATAGTCTAAATTATGAATTATTTAGGAGTAGAAGAGTAACCTGAAACAAGAAAGAGGAGGTAGTGAAGTGGGTTTTGGAAGAAAAGAGGATGGAATTCCCAAAATAGACATAGTTGAGTTCAACAATTGCACCATAATATCTGAACTGAACTGAAACTGAAACTGAACTGATTTCAGCTTATGTCATGTCATGTTATGATACTGCTACGTAATAATAATGCAAGTGAAGAGTGATATTATGTTATTATTATTATCATCATAAATTGCTCTAAAAAAATAAATTGTTCTCATCATAGAAATATCATCAATGTTTTATTTAGAAACTTCTACGGCCAAAAAGAACAAGACAACAAACAAACATGCATCCTACACAACACGTGTCCAATTAAAATCAAGTGTTACTAAGATTGGTTAAGGTGGTCTCACGAGAAATTAGATTTGTTATGTGGTCCGTAATCTTATTATTGAACATTTTTTTCTGATTACATAGGTTGGTTATGAAGGGATAGGGGTTTTGGACTATTTTTTTTTTTACATAATCATCATATCACATCGTTATATTACTTTGTTATATTATTTTCAAAAATATTTGAACAAATATTTTATGACATTGTATAACATTTTATTTTTATTTTATATATATTAATAGTTAATTAATATACATTTAACTAAACTATTTCTTTCCAGAAAAAACTGAACTATATTTTTGAAAATAATATAACGATATAATATAACTATATATAAAGGGATAGGGGTTTTAGACTAAATTTTTTATTATTTCAATTATACCCTTTATATTGATGTCATATTGTTTGTGTTATTAAAAAAGTAAAAGTTTATATTATATTTGTGAAATTATTGTTGTCATTGAAAAAGATAAACATGATGTGTTCGATTTGTTACAATTTGAAAGTCACAAATATCTGTACTTTTAGTTTTAATTGAAATCAAAATTTAATACAAAATACCGTTAATAATTTATTTACACGTGTTAGCGCAATAAAAAGAGCGTAAAGACGGGCACGCGATTCTCCGTCTTTCTGCTAGTATAATTAAAAAAAGTATTTATTTTTTGAGGTAAAAAAACAGAGTATTTCATATAAGTAGCAAGTATTTTGTTTTTTTTTATTAGTTATCACGTAGAGTTTATTAAAATTACTTAAAAGCAGTATGTAGGGATGGGAATAGGTCAGGCCAGCCTACAGGGGCCTACGGCCTAGCCTACGACAAGTCAGGTCAGGCTAGACCAGACTTTTTTCTTAAATAGAGAAGGCCTAAGCTTTTTTAGAAGCCTATTTAGCTTAAAAGGTCAGGCCAAGACCATTCAAAAAGCCTCTTAGGCCTATTAGACCGGCTTATTTAAGTAACTATGAATAATATTATTTATCATTATATTATATGATTAGCCCTCTTCGTAACATATAAAATTGCAATCATTAGTTGTATGATTAGCATTATTATAAATAAATTACAAAATATAATACAAACTAGCTTAACAAAACATCATCCCCATTGGACTGAATTGAGCAAGTCGGATTTCATGATAATCAAACCGATAATCTCTTGATGTTACAAGCCAAGCTTACGCTTCTTTAACTTTCGCCTCCTTGCCGCCTCCTTTTCCGCCGCCTCCTCCGCCAACCTCTCACGTTCATCCTCCTCTCTACCAATTTTTGCACTGCACACACGTAATAGCCAATCATCAGCACAAGAAAATATTACATTTTTTTGGTTTATTTCTGTTAGCTCAAAAGATTGCTTCAAACATTTTCTAGCAAAATATTTCTTATTTTTTGCTTAGCTACAAACTAAGGAATGGAAGAAAGATTTTTATTATCAAGTAAATTTTGTGTTCTAAATATTAAGAAAAAATATGATTGAAGAACCATGTTAATATCATAGTAAAAGCTTTATAGAAACCAACCTCTTCCTTTCCTCCCTCAAGATATCATCAAAGCCTGCCTCCATATTGGAGTCGTCATCGTCATCAACATAATTCTTGGGGTTGTAACTACAAAAAATCCAACAAAATTATCAATATCAAGTATAATAAATCATCTGAAATGAAAGGACGAGGTCCATCAGTCATTAAAACGAGACTCCCCCATTTGGAAGTTTACAATTATCAGTAAACACGGCACAGAAATCGAGCATTAACAACTAGAAAAAAGGGGACTTAAACATAGAGAACTTACTTAAACATATTTCTGATCTCGCTGCGCCAATTCTCCTCAGGCTGTTCAAGGGGGCGTTTCCTAACTATACTCTTGGGGCGCTGATCACGCAAATCAGAACGCTTGGGAATTTGTTTAAGTGGCGGCTTACTTACCTGTTAAGCAATTGAACATAAATAATGATGAGGAGCGGTGAATCAAATTCACGTGTTCTTGTTGGGTAAGGGGGTGTATATAGTATTATACCTGAGCTTTTGATGATGAAACTGATTGTTTTGGTACTGTTCTGGGTTTATACTGTTCTCGTACATCTCTTCTTTGGTCCACGCCCTGCTTCGGGACAGATGATGGAACCTTTGAAGGGGCTGGCTTCTGCACACCATTCACAGGATTTCTCATGCCAGGTGTGACCGATTTACTCACCGAGGTATTAACATGCATCTTTGTAGGCATGCCTTTAGGCAATAACGGCCGGCCTAGTCCATTCACACTGTTGTTACCAAGCTGTTTTCTAGAATCTACTGATACCTTACTGGCCTGACTCGTAGAACTTAACTTGTAATTGGATCGCGGTTTAGGAGCTAAGTGACTAGCCCCAGCAACAGGTTTCCGGTTCTCACCAGAACCACGAACGAGCTTGCCACCACTGCTAAAAGACGGTTTACTCTTTCCAGGAACTTGAGCTGCTTGTCCCACTTTAACATCAGCAAAAACCCTGTATAAGTTTCCTTAATCACAGTAAAATATATTCGAACCCACACAATTGAACAGCACAAAATATAAACAACATACCAGAACTGCGCACAGATGTATTCCTGGAGGGAGGCTCTTTTGATGGAACAGGAAGATCCGCATCATCAGACAAAAGAAACGAGTAATCTCTAGTAACCTTGAGTTTCTCAGCTTTAACTAGCTTCTGCTTAAACACAACAGTTCATTGTATTAGAATAGCAGATAATGACTAGTGTGTTACAAAAGCAAATTGTATACAGCAGCTACAATACCTCGTTGACTTTGGGTGGCTGCTTCTGAGCTGGAGACTTCAATACACCATTAGATACTTTACTTGTACTTTTGTTCTGTACACAGGATATTTATGAGAAAGTTGCATAACGTACGTAACACAAAGCAAAAAAGACACCAAAGCAATGTTAATAGCAAACATATCCCAAGCAATGTGCGAACAGCATAAAAAAAACAAACATCTATTAGAATAATGCTAAAAAAAATACAAGATTTACGCAAAATTAAGAGAAGTTTAACAACTTAGCTATTCAGCCACATAATAGGCAAGAACAGAACTGTCGTATTTCTGACCATATTACACATCATGAATCACTCCTAAGAGGATTTTACAATTGGAAGTGAAGCTTAAGGAAGTAAATATCAATGTGAAATAAATAGTGAAAAATATGTCATATACCATGAGAAATTCTAGCATCCCACTGACTGTGTAATCACTAATCAAACAAGAACATATTCAATAAGCACTTATTACATGGGAACGTAAGTATAGTGTTTCTACGATCGTGGAGGATATGAGGGTAAACTATAAATAAACACTCCATAAGTTGTTTCTAAAACTATACCAAGAGCTTACAAAAATAAACTGAAAACAGATAATCAACATATCATAAGATATTTTATAAGCTATTCAATAACTTAAACAAGTTCCTACGTCATAAGTTAAGTCTAAATAAGTTATTATTGTTCCAAACGCCTGCTAAATGATAAGCCTAAATAAGTTATTATTCTAAACGCCCACTAAATGATAGGAAGTGATGACCAATAGAAAATTAAACTCAATATAGAAGATATGAGAATTATCCTATGTATGAGTCGATACACCAACAAATCTAAGATTATATATACAGTCATTAGATATAAAATCAGGATAGTTTTCACTAGAAAAGATGGTAGTCACAAATTGGGTAGTTTGGTCATGTATAAAGAATACACATAGAAACGACGCTGAAGAGAGCTGACCATACAAATAAGGTTCAATAGTTAATAAGTAGAGGGAGGTCAACAGAGTTACAATAGACCAAACCATGAAGAGAGATAGAGGTAAATAACTTTGGAGAAAACATCTAAGTATTATTTGATCCATATAGCTGACCCCAACAAATGTAAAAAGGCACCATGTTGTTTATTAGTTTAAATTTTGGTTACATTACTAAGAGGAAACAGGTGCCAGTAGCCACAAGACGCCATATATTTATCACATTTAAAAAATTCCACAGTATAAATTATTAATCATAACACCTTAAAAAGAAGATTAACAATATCAAGCAGAAATTGATAAACCAATATTGAAAGGAAAGTAAAAAATACAAGGTGTCGAATACATACAATTTGAGGTGTGTTAGAAGGTATGGGCACCAAATGTCGGTTTTCTAGCAACGATTTGCTCTCTTCGATTACTCGCTGTGCAATAACCGGTTGAGAAGGACCAAAAAAAGACCCATAACTGTAGCAACAAATGAATATTGAGGACAGAATATTTCAAGATTATTCCTCTTGGCATATTTCACATATTATATGTGCTATGAAACAACAAACCATATCAATGAAGAGGGCAAAACATGCATAACTAATAGTTACACAAGCAAGACCATAAAAATAATTGTGGCCTTACAATTACAACAAGTTACAGATAGGAAACAACAGACATCTGAAAAAAGAAACGCGCAACACCAACCATGACGCATTTAAAAATACAATTTCAGTTAAAACAATAAAAAAAACATGGACATGTAATAGGGTCGTACATCTATGGGGATAATCAGATAAAGAGAAAGGTCGCAAATTTGTTAGAAAAGAAGTCTCCAAAAGTGAAGCAAATAAGAAAATGAGTTTGCATTCCTGAAACGACTGACTTAGGGCCGTTTGGAATGGCTTATTTTTTAGCTTATGCAAATAAATAAGCTTTCATGTTAATTCATAAGTTCTCACTAACGAAAATGGTAACTTCATAAGCTGTTTTTTCATAAACTACCTTGACAAGCTTATGAATAATACATAAAAGCTTATTTATTTGCATAAGTTGTTTTGCATAATATCAAAAATAAGCCAATCCAAACAGGCCCTTAATACAAATTGCCACACAAAAAAAGCAGTATTTTTAACTCCCATCATGCCTCCAAGGCAAAGGCATAGGGTGGAGAGTAGAACAAACACTAGGACTTTTTAAGAAATGAGTAACATAAAATTGCAATGCACTCATAAACCAAATCCCTATTCCCTAATTAGTTTGGAATTGAGTCTCATAAAAATTAATGTAAACAGAACCTAAGCATTATATTATGACTGTGTATATGGTTAAAAGATGGTTTCAATACTCACTTATCACGTTGAATTTGCTTCTTTCTACCACTTGAATCTGCAACGGAAGTACTATTCTGCTTCTGCATCTTTTTTCTGATTGATTCTTTCAACTTCTGCCTCAACTCAAGGTAGTCCAGTTCTTCCTTAGTGGGCTTCCGAGGCTCTTCCACCACATACTCTTCCCTTTCCTCCTCTTCATATCCCTCCCCTTCCTCCAGTTGTTCGTCCTCATAATCATCGTAATCCTCATATTCCTGAACACAAAAAAGTCACAACAAAAACCATATTCAATTCAGAAAGAAAAAAAACAAAGATAACAAAATCAATAACAGTAATTCAAATCTTAAAGTTGAGAATACTTACATCTTGATCATAGCCCCGCATTGCGGCTTGAATCATAGCTACAGAATCAAATCAACAGCTACAAAATATCAAGAGATCAAATCAGAATCCAATTGACAAAAAAAAACACCAATATATTGATACACATAGCAATGCAATTAACATTAGATTCAAACCTAAATTTCGCATCAACTATAACTAACAGTGTTAAAAAAAACTGAATTGCACAAAAAAACACCCCAGAAACAAAAAGTATGAAAATTTCAGAAAATTAGTAAAATTAGGGTTTTCAAAATCTACGATTGATTTTTCCCCCAAATTGATACACACCAATATAATCACCGACCCACCTTACGGAATTGAAATATCGAATAGCGAGAATGAAGAAAAACGAGTTATATAATCGGGAAAAACCGAATCGATTGAAAAATTTGGGGGAAAATTGCAAAAAAAATTGGGAAAAAGAAAAAGGGGGAAAGAAGAAAATGGAATAATGGGTGTGAAGCAATGAAGACAGAGAATCGAAATTGAGGAAGAAAGTACCGTGATTGATGATGCGATGCGATGCGAAGTGAATTGAGCAGCGGTGGAATGAAATCGTGCGAAGAATGAGTTGATAAAGGGGAAGAAATTATTTTGTTGTTGTTCCAGATTTTTCCATAGTCCCTTCCCCCCTCAAAGAGTTTAATCTTTAAATCGACAAAACTGTAATAATTATTGCAACTGTATTTGGGCCTTTACACGTTCATCAGATTGTTTTGTCTAGCCCAATAAAAGTTTGAGATTTTCTTTTCTCACCCTACCAACTTCTCATGTGCTCTTGAAAATTCCTTAAATACTTCGTTTGAATTATGTAACAAAAAGATCTTATCAAAGAAGCATCTAACTCAATCAGTCTCTTCGAACTATGCTAACCAAATATAAAGAAGATGACTTTCACGTCGTCGTTCTGGAACTTCATCTGGGTAAATTGAACGTGTCGACCTAAGTATATCGACAGACGATGATACTGAACATTGTCCACCATTTTTGTGTCTCTATGATGAGACGACCGGTAATTTGGTCTAGTTGATCCTTCAATCCAGATAGTGCGACATCAACATGGACCATAAACAGATTAGGTTTCCCCCATTGAAGTAACCTGCAACTTGTTTGGTGTTTATATATACTGGATAAGTGTTCATTGTTCTGCGGTGTGGTTTAAAAATAAACTTAACACACCAATTTAGAAAAGGTTACGTGCGTCGTGGACTACAGAAACTGTTGGTGCAATATAGACCACATAAAAATCTTGTACTTAATTGGTTCGGAGAATATAATTTGAATTGTATCAAACCCTCTAACGTACAAGTTTTTACACAATTTTGACATGTTTCAGAATATATACTCTGAAGCAATATTGGAAAATTTTCTGATTGTGTACTATCAAATGATCCAAAATTTGGACGGTGGAATGGTCAGCAAGTCTTTGGAAGGTTAAATTGATTTTTGGGTCAAAAAGTGGTGTTTTACATGTATTATAGACTGATGACACGCTTTATGTGGGTATTTTGCTTATAAATACACACTCATTATTCACGACTTCTCATCCTAACTCACATTATCACCTTGTATTTCTTTCTTATGTTTCAGGAGGTTAGGAAGTCGTAGTAACACTGTTGGCCTTCTATACACATGTAGGGATGACAAAATAGGTTGGATCCGTCGAGTTAGCCCGTTTACCTCCCTTTTTTAACGAGATAGGTTGATATTTTGAACCCGTCACTTGTAGGGTGCCCGCTCCACCCAACCCGCAAAAAAGCGGGGCGGTGACTGACGCAGGTTGGCCCGTTTGGTTGATATATTAAAAAGAAACTCTTTTTCACTTCTTTTATTTATAAGTCATAATCAATTTTTCAATTTTCTCCTCCGTGTAGTGGGGAAAAAATTCAATTAATTTTATTACTTTTGTTAAATGATTTTAGCCTCATATTTTCAACAGTTAGTCGATTGATAACTCATGAAGTTTTTATTTTGAATTTCTTATTGATTTATTACAAATTTCTAGATTATGTGACTTATATGTTTGAATGATTATTTTCATATTTTTAGTGGAGTCATTAGTTATATATTTTGATTTCCTTAAATTGGTTTTAAATTTATATATTTTTACATTGCTTATGTGAAGTTTTTAATTAATATTTTTTATA
>Ga0228711_1008705_pt1 | contig 14102 bp, 9 predicted proteins | sample MedpolnodulmetaG_2_FD_177996 | JGI IMG/M metagenome (GOLD analysis project Ga0228711, IMG submission 177996) | Root nodule microbial communities from Medicago polymorpha collected in Santa Monica, California, United States - brown nodules | ecosystem: Host-associated > Plants > Roots > Nodule...
CCAAAACTTTACAATCAAACTCTCTAATCATCTGTTAAAAGTAAATCAAATTAAACAACTCCCTGTTGGAACGATACTCTCTTTTTACTACTTCGGTAAAACCGTGCACTTGCGGTTTTGCTCATCAGGTGCCTTTGTACAAATCAAATTAACCCTACTATACTCTATATTGACGACCAACAAGTAACCTTTAACATAACAGATGACAATAGTAGTTTTTGTATTTCTGTTGTATATGCATCCACTAATTATATCCGTAGAAGACAGTTATGGCATGCCCTTGAAAACCAACAAAACCAAACAACTTTACTCTGGTGTACTATTGGTGATTACAACATTATTCTAGGATCTCAAGAACACAAGGGTTATTTCCATCCTACTAAAGGGCCAATGATGGATTTCTTTGATTGGTCAGATAGATGGAATTTGTTCCATTTACCCACTATAGGGGTTCAATGAACATGGTCTAATGGTAGAAGAGGTGCTAAATTAATTGAAAGAAGACTGGACAGAGTAATATGTAACAAAAAATGGATAGATATGTGTAGCTCTCTTAATGTTTTATCCCTTATCAGACACAAATCTGATCACTTCCCTATTCTCCTTGACTTTGAAACCTCCCACACAAGATTTATGTCCCAGTTTAAATTTCTTAATATGTGGACTCTTCATGAAGGATGTAGGCAAGTCATTCAGGAGAGCTGGAACACTAATGTAGTTGGGTGCCCTATGTTTGTATTGAATCAAAAGTTAAAGATTTTGAAACAAAACCTCAAAGTGTGGAACAAAAATGTTTTTGGAAATGTTCACTTACTTGTAAAAGATGCTGAGCAGAAGTTAAATGTGATACAAAATGAAATTGACTGCAATGGTATCAATGATGTGGTCATGGAGCATAAGAAATTGGCACAAATTCAGCTTGAACAAGCTCTAGACATAGAAGAGGAATTTTGGAAAGAATAAGCAAATGTAACTTGGCACTCCGAGGGTGACAAGAATACAAAGTATTTTCACAGACTATCAAAAATCAAACATACATCCAAACTTATAACCACCATCAAAGATGGCGATAACATGCTTTATGAGCCAGAGAAAATCACTACGCATATAACTAATCATTTTCATAATCTTTTTTCTACTAACGGTGTTGTGCATGATTTGCAGGTGGACAACTTGACTGAAGGAATCATCCCTAATCTTATCACTAATGAAATCAATAATGTGCTTACAATGCTCCCTTCCCCAGCTGAAATCTACAAAGCAGTGATGGCAATGAATAAAAATGGAGCGCCTGGGCGTGATGGATTTGGAGGTACCTTTTACCAAAACTACTGGGACATAGTGAAAGTTGATATGATTAAAGCAGTTTTGGAATTCTTTACAAAGGACTGGCTTCTCCGCAACTTTAATATATTGTGTTAATTCCAAAAGTTCCTGATGCACTCACAATTGGACAATATAAACCTATAGCACTAGCTAACTTCAAATTCAAGATTATATCCAAAATTTTAGCTGACAAGATTAGCTCCTATCATGAAGAATATCATTTCTCCAGAGCAAAGAGGTTTCATACAAGGCAGGAATATAAAAGATTGTATCTATATTACATCTGAAGCCATCAATCAACTTCATAACAAATCTTTTGCAGGAAACCTAGCCTTTAAAGTCGATATAGCAAAAGCATTTGACACTTTGGAATGGAGTTTCTTGCTCAAAGTCCTCAATAGATTTGGTTTTAATACCAAATTTTGTTCTTGGATCAACACAATTCTTCACTCAGCTACTCTATCAATATCTGTCAATGGCAAGCTAAATGGTTATTTCAATTGCCAGTGGGGGGTTAGACAAGGAAATCCTCTTTCTTCTCTGCTTTTTTGCATTGTTGAGGATGTGTTAAGCAGAAATACCACCTATCTTGTAGAGCAAGGAAAGTTAGAGTTAATTAAAGGCACTAGATCTGTCCAGGTTCCTTCTCATGCTTTGTATGCTGACGACATTATGATTTTTTTTAAGGGTAAACTGTCTTCTATTCACTCTCTTATGCAGCTGTTTAAATCTTATGCTCTTGCTTCTGGTCAGATCATAAACCCCTCGAAATCAACTGTTTATTATGGTTTCATCTCCACTGCTAGAATTGAGAACATCACTGCTTTAATTGGTTTCAACAAAGGTTCTTTGCCATTTACATATTTAGGTGTTCCCATTTTCAAGGGGAAACCTAAAAGAATTCATTTACAAGCAATTACATACAATATTAAAGCTAGATTCGGTGCTTGGAAAGCCTCTTTGTTGTCCATTGCTAGAAGAGTGATTTTGGTGCAGTCAATGATCCAAGGGATGTTAATCCAATCTCTATCTGTATATTCTTGGCCAACTGCTCTTCTCAAGGAGATTGAATCTTGGTGTAGGAAATTTATTTGGAGTGGAAATACTGCCATGAGAAAATTAGTGACAGTATCTTGGAGTAAGTCTTGTAGGCCCTTATCTCAAGGGGGTCTTAGTTTAAGATCTCTCATTACTTTAAATGATGCTGCAAATATGAAGTTGTGTTTGGACCTTAAGACTTCAAAGGAATCTTGGAAAGCCTCTTTGTTGTCCATTGCTAGAAGAGTGATTTTGGTGCAGTCAATGATCCAAGGGATGTTAATCCAATCTCTATCTGTATATTCTTGGCCAACTGCTCTTCTCAAGGAGATTGAATCTTGGTGTAGGAAATTTATTTGGAGTGGAAATACTGCCATGAGAAAATTAGTGACAGTATCTTGGAGTAAGTCTTGTAGGCCCTTATCTCAAGGGGGTCTTAGTTTAAGATCTCTCATTACTTTAAATGATGCTGCAAATATGAAGTTGTGTTTGGACCTTAAGACTTCAAAGGAATCTTGGGCATGTCTTCTCAAAAGAAAGGTTTATATAGGAAGAAAAGCCATAAGTTATCATATATATTCATCAATTTGTAGCAGTGTCAAAAATGAGAACAAAGTCATAGATGAGAATTGTAGGTGGCTCATTGGTTCAGGTGAAAATATAAATTTCTGGCTACATCCTTGGTTTGATGATTCTATGGTCTCTTTTTGAAATCTCCCTGAATATCTCCATTCCAATTTATCTGCAATAGTCAGTGATTTTATTTATAATTTCAAGTGGAGATTCCCTACCTCTTTGATGGAAATTTTCCCAAACATTAGGCAGATTGCTATGTAGATAACTTTGCCAAATGATAATAGAGAGCATCAGCTACTTTGGAAAAATTCAAACTCTAGTAACCTATCTTTCAACGAAGCTTATGTCTTCAAAGCTGGTATAGGTCAGAATATACATTGGGCAAAATCTTTGTGGGGACCTGACATCCCTCCCTCCAAGTCCTTTCTAGTATGGAGATTAATGCACAATAAAGTCCCCACTAATGATACTCTCATGACTAAAGGTTGCTCTATTGCTTCAATGTGCTCAAATTGCAATGTAAAATCTGAATCAACTTTGCATCTGTTTTTTGAATGTTCTTTAGCAATGAGAATCTGGTCTTGGTTTTCTTCTATCCTCAATCCCACTGCTATTATTTCCTCCCCTGATGACATGTGGCCAATCATCAACAAAAACTGGTCACCACAGTCCAAAGTGGTGATCAAAGATTGCATTTTCAATACCATCAACGTTCTTTGGTATTGTAGAAATCAAGCCAGGTTTCAAAACATAAGAGTTCATTGGAGCTTCGCTTTAAACATGATTATTGCTTGTACATCTATTTCTGGTAACAACACTAGAAAGACCTCTTATATTTCTATGTATGAATTTTCTATCTTGAAAGCTTGTAAGGCATATATAAAGCCTTTTAGAGCTTCTTTAATCAAGGAAGTAATTCGGTATCCTCCATCTAGGTCATGGATTAAAATTAACACAGATGGGGCTTTAATAAAAAATCCAGTCAGAGCTGCTGCGGTGGTATTTTTCGAAATGAAGATGGCATGTGCTTCGGTTGTTTTGCACAATTCTTAGGGGATGGAAATGCAATTTTTGATGAACTATCTGCTGTGATGTCTGCTATAGAGCTTGCAGCATCAAAAAATTACTTTAATATATGGTTAGAATGTGACTCCCAGTTAGCTATCCAAGCTTTTAGCTCTTTTGGTATAGTTCCATGGTGCCAAAAGAACAGATAGTGGAATTGCATGGCTATTGTAAATAGGATGAATTTTTTTGTTTCCCATATTTACAGGGAGGGAAATGTTTGTGCTGATGGTATGACAAACTTTGGTCTTTCTTTACTCTATTTAGAATTGGCTTGGTTTTCTAATGTTCCTACCTTTCTTAGGGGGGAGTACATTGGGAATAGGTTGGGAATGCCTTGTTTTAGATTCATCACCTTTTGAAAATGTAGTGGTATAGTCTCCCTTTTCTATTTTGTTCTTTTTTTTATATATATGAATTGATCAGATGCATTTTGCATCTTTTCACTTAGAAAAAAGGCTTAAATATGTGGTTAGTCCTTGCAAATAGGGCTCGTTTGAATTTTCGTCCCTGAACTTACTAATCGTCCCAAAACTTCCCTGCAATTATTAATCATGAGTTTTGGTCATAATCCCATTTGATTACTTATGTCGCATATGATTAGTGACGTGGCATTGACGTGGCATAATCTGACTGGGACAGAACATGGATGATTTAGTGAATTTCACCCAAAATGACAATTTTGCCCTTATTGAATTTAGACAGGCGAAATGACCATTCTACCCCTTCTTCTTCTTCTTCCCTCTCCAACTCAGATCTGTCTTCATCAGATCTCTCTTCACTAACAGTTCGTCCATGATAGAATTAAGGAAAGAACATGAATCCCACAACCAAACATTAGATCCGATGAATACATTTGCCGAATCACATCATCAATCGCTTCTCCTTCTTCAAAACTCACAGATCCAGCGTCCTGCGTCTCAGCTCCTTCGCATCCACATCCTCCATTTCCATCGCCTTCCTCGACGACATGAATGAACAGTTCCGTCATATTCCACCTCGCCGCTGTAGGAAAGTCGGAAAACAACATATCTCAAGTATGATGCGTCCCTGGCGAAGATGAATCCATATTTAGTGATATATTAAGGATTTCCACAAATGAATGCAAGCTTAAACTTGACTAAATTTCTAGTAATGGTGCAAAAATGGGGAACATCACCAGCTTAAATTCGAATCTACAACCAAGAACAGACAACGAAACTTTTAATATAAGCTTCAATTGTTTCATGTTTGGAATCTCTTGTTGATGAAGAGATGATGCGAAACCATTCATACTTGATTGATATGATTATTAAGTTTCTGGACTTTCGTTTTGGAAGAAGCCATTACTAAGGCAAATATTCTAAGTAATTGTTGAGTCTGGCGTAGCATATACACTTTCAAATTTTAGAGTTATGAATTTTGTTTTTGGAGTAACAAGAGCATTATGTATATTTAGATATGTAATTGTGAACTTGTTTTAGGAATTAACAAATCTTATGATAATTTCTTGTTTTTGGACGTTAGAAGGAAGAAGGCAAGGGTATTACAGTGATTTTGCACCTGTCTGGTCTCAATAAGGGCAAAAGGGTCATTTTGGGTGGTTTTTGCTGAGTCATCGCTGTTCTAACCCGGTCAGCTTACGCCACGTCACTGTCACGCATCTAATCACATGCCACATTAGTAATCAAATGTGTTTAGGACCAAATCTCAAGTTATTAGAAATTGCAGGGAAATTTTGGGAGGATTAGTAAGTTCAGAGACGAAAATTCAAATGAGCCCTATTTGCAAGGACTATACACATATTGAAGCCAAAAAAAAAAGGTATGTCACCTCCCTAAGGACTTACTTTCAGGGTTTGCTCACTTTCGACATCTTTCCCTAGTTACTAATTCTTTACTTCTTGATCAGACAAATATACATCAATATTAGGTAATATCACCTCCCTAAACCTAAGGTTGACTGAAGTTTAGAATTCAAGATAGTATAGAAGATAGATAGCTAGAAAGATAGATAGATAGTATAGAAGATAGATAGATAGATATAATTTTTGTAAGTTAGGTTTTTATTCAAATTGAAATATGTATATATAAAGTAAAACTTTTCATATTATAACTATTTCCCTCTCATAAAAATAAATGTTGCCAAAGAAACTAGTGCACTTAAAAAAAGGGAACATGTTGATGTTATAAAATAATAGATAAAGTATTTACTTTTTAAGCCAGGTCGACCCAAATGTCAAGCAATTCAAGCAAGGACTTTAACCTTAAAATTTTGTGTAAAATAATGGGCGTTCAAAAATAATATGGTCATAAATTTATAATATATTAGATAATTTATTGACATTACATAACTTAATTGGTTATGGAAAAAGCCTCAAGTACTCCTCTTCCTCTTCCTCTTCCTCTTCCTCTTCCTCTTCTTCTTCTTCTTCTTCTTCTTCTTTTTATTATTATTATTATTCAATCAACATAAATTGAGGTACAAGTTAATAGTATTATTCTCATCACTAAATTGTTTTTTTTCCTTCTTCTTTTCGAGTAGATGTTGCATGTGTTACATAGGAACTTTTGGAGGAATGTTCCCGCCTATTGGATGAACAGTCGGAGGAATGACCCCACCTACTGGAGGAACAATCGGAGGAATAACCCCGCCTACTAGAGGAACAATCGGAGGAATGACCTCGCCTACTGGAGGAACAATCGGAGGAATGACCCAACCTCCTGGAGGAACAACCGGAGGAATGATTGGAGGAAAAATCGGAGGAATGACCCCGCCTAATGGAGGAACAATCGGAGGAAGAATTTGACCATTTGTGAACTGTAAAGCAACAAAAATAATTAGTAACATTCGAATTGAGAAAGCAATTTTTGAGATTGAAACCATCATACTTGACAAATAGAGAATTGATATATTAGTGTTGAAACATATATGATCTACTTCTTCTTGTTATATATAACAAGGAACATGATGAAGAAGAATTTTTTTTTTCCTTTAGAAATTAAAAATATTAATAGTTATTTTTTTCATATTAATTAGCCATTTGACCATATAGGTGGCATACTAAATCTAAATAAGAATATTGCTTTTTTATAGGAAGAATATTGTTGTTAATAATAAAATAAAATAAAATGAAGTTTCTGAGTAGGTCAAAAAAATTTATTTGACTAAATGTAATTAACCATTTGTATGAAAAAACATTGTATCATTCATTATGATGTTGTCCTGCTAATCTAATATCTAATATTTATACTATATACGAAGAAAACTACCCCTTTTAGCACTTTTGGGTTGGATTTTTCTTTCGAAAAATACCCTTAATTTTCGATACAAATAACATATGTAACAAATAGATAAGAATAAATTTGAATATTAAAACAAATGTAACAAACACGATATGAATATTTTTTTTTTTTGTTTTCTTGCCTTTATCATTTAAAAAGTGTAACAAACAAGATGAGTATATTTATACTTACTTTTTCATTATTCGAATTATACCCTTAAACAGCTTTTTCTATAATAAAATTGTTGTTGGTGTCATTAAAAAAAGAATTTAGATTATATTTTTTTGTTATATTGTATTATTGTCGTTATCGTTGAAATAGATAATCATGGTTGGTTTGATTTTTTATAACTTGAAAGCAACAAACATTTATAATTTTTTTTCTTTTAATCAAAATCAAAATTTCATTAAAAAAACACCGTTCATAATTTTCAAACATTAGCGCAATAAAAAGAGCAGAAAGACGGACACGTGAGTGTCCGTCTTTTCGAAAACAACCTCTTTCAGCACTTTTGGGCTGAATTTTTCTTTCCAAAAATGCCCTCAATTTTCAATATAAATAACACATGTAACAAATATATAAGAAGAATAAATTTAAATATTAAAATAATAGTGTAACAAAAACAAATGTTAATTTTTTCATTTATCATTTAAAAAGGGTAACAAACTAGATAAGTGTATATGTACTTGATTTTTCATTATCTCAATTATACCCTTAAACTCAGTTGCATAAACCAATAGAAAAAGGTGTAATTAGAAATTTAAAACACTGACTTGAAATATATATGAATAAAGTGTCTCATACCTAATTTCTTACTGTTATCATACTCCTAGACTTGTGGTGTTAACAAAAGTGAAAATGGTCTAATTGCGTGATGCATCGAGATCTCAGACCCGAATGACTGGTTTTCTCCTTTTGGAATATTTCTTTGCTTTAACACTATAGAACTCAACAACAAATTCAATTTCATAAACTAATAAAAAAAACTGAAATTGGCAATTTAAAACATACTTGAAATATAGATGAAGAAATGATTTACCTAATTTTTTATCGTCGCCAAGCTCATAGGGTTTTGGTATTATGAAATTGCAAATGTTGTAGTTGTGTGATACAACGAGATCTCAGATTCCAAAGGTTAATTTTCCTCCTCTAGGAATATTTTTTTGCTTTCACGCTCGATAAATCACCAACAAGATCAAGTTCATAAACCAATAGAAAAACATGCAATCGGCGATTTAAAACACTAATTTGAGATATAAATGAAGAAATTATTTGATACCTAATATATTACCATCGCCGCGCTACTAGGATTTTTATTTTATGAAATTGCAAATGGTTTAATTAAAGGGAAAAGATAAGTATAGCGAAAGTTTTTTTCCCGAAATCATCCCGATAGTGTTAATTAGCTATACATGTACCAGCACCAGCATGAATGCCGCAAAAGAATGAATTAAAGTGGGAGCAAAATTGTGTCAAAATACACTATCGTGGATTTCTCGTGGAATTTTCCTTCGCTTGATATAGCATCCCTCTTAATTAAATTACTATAGGGTTGAGAAAATCAACGAAATCTAATACTAGTTCATCTTTGTGAAGCATTTTTATAGGAAGGATGTACATAAGAAATAAATAATAAAAATGAAGTGAAAGAATGAGTCACCTCCTTTCGCTCGTCCAATGTTGGATTAAATGATAATTTATTTTTTAATAATCTCAAAAGTTTTTGTGTTGCCTGATATAATGAATGCAATGATAAGTTGGTGGTGGGTGGTTTGAATAGCTTTCCCCTTCAAGAAAAACAATGTATTATTACCTACGAATGATAACGAGATAAGAAATGAAAAATACAAAATTCAATTTTGAATGAGAAATTCACACTAGAAATGTTATAAACCAATCAGCTGCTAATACACAATATAATCCATAAAACCAATAACAATATCAGACCAAACCTAGACTTATGAAATTAATAAGAAAAATCTAAAGGACAATGTCAACTGTGTATAGTGATTAAACTATCAATTATGTAATAAGCCACATGATAAATCAAAAGGATTTAGTAGTATTTGTTTTTAATGCATAGTTTTTTTAAGGAAAGAACATAAGGGAAATTTTGTCTCTCTCACACACACATATCTATATATATATGCCAATTTCTTCTTTCCTCTCATTTCACTTGGCTGAAAACATTTCCTTTCTCTATTACTCTTCCTCTTCACCGAAATCACCATCCTTTCTACTCAACTTGGGAACTTCAAGCTTTAGAAAATCCAAGTGTGTGCATATATGATTCTGATGTTGACTAAACTTAATTGGGTTGCTAGGAGTATGTATTGAGCTTGAAGATTGAGGAAGATTGAGGATTGGTGGAATTCTAGTGAGTAAGCTGAAGCTTGGGTGCTTAAGTTTGAATTGGAAGCTTTGAAAGTATCCAGAATTCAATAGGTGAGTTCATATAGTTAGAACCCACCATTGGGGTTGCATGTGATGTGAGATAACTATTGATTGAGATTAATTGATGTATGTTTAGACTATTCCCCCACTTTGAATGTATATTTTATGATTGTGTAGGTATTGGAATGTGTTTTTGAACCTTAGAAATCGGTTACAAATTGCCAATGCCTTATGACAAACTGGATTTTTAAGCTGGTAACCGGCTACACACAATGTGCAACCGGTTACACTTAGTGAGAGGCGTTCGGTAACCAATTACACCTCCCTATGTAACTGGTTACCATGTGCAATTTTCTTCAAAAAACCTTTTTTGATTTAGTCATAACCACTTGGCATATGATTCTGGTACAGGTACAAGCATAAAACAATGCATTAACTAGAGAGATATAATAAGAACTACATGAGTATGTTAAGAATAAGGGTAGGATACTTACTTGTATGATATGGGATTATAGAATGACATGATAAATTAGTTCATAGATTACTTATATGCTAAGTTGTGTCCCTATTGGTTCCACGTTAGGTGGGTAGGATACTTTCTGAAAGGATGACCCACACGATGATAAGTGAGTTTTGACTCTAGCCTGATTAATAGGAATTTTAGTTGGATAGTTATTAGGGATGTTTCAGGGCTACTTCACCAGTCATTCAATAAAATTAATCCAGATAATATTGTATGTCACACGCTAACTTTATTCAGTAATGAACATGATATTATGATACAAACCATGATAGTATACAAATTGGGATCTTAGTTTTCCCCTTATCACTATCACCATAGGATAGATGGAGTTCACTGGGACATTACGTCTCACCCCAATCCTTTTTATTCTTTTAAGGTACGCAGGTTGTTCATGACAAGGGTAAGCAGAAGGAAGTTGAATAGCTTTTGTTTACAATGTCTCGCACTATTATCATATTTGTCAGTTGTTGTGTATTATTGTACTCGTCAGTAGTACTTTTGTATTCATACATGACTTATGTATGTACTCACTATTAGTATTTTTTCCCAGATGTACGAGACTTGTATCTGTTGTACCTTATTCAGATAAATTCCATTGTTGTAATTTAATGCATTTAGTACTAATTTTAGCGTTCATCTAAATATTCTAGACAAATTTAGTATGAGTGTTACAATTGGTATCAGAGCCTGGTTTGTTTAGGTCGTTCCTTGGGGCATTAAAATGCAATCAATGTAGTATGGCCGTTTAGATCATAAGTGTTTATCCTACATGTTATATCTAGTTAAACTTGATCAACTTGACTTTATATATGACAGTTAGAACAAAATGTCTGGAAACTGAAGGGGACATGGAAGGCCTAATGCTAACATTTGAGCACAAATGTTGCATCAACAACAATTGATGCAACAACAATACCAAGCCCAACAAGCTCAGCAGGCCTTGCCGCACCACCAGATGATGCAAACTATTCAGCAGCAAATTCACCAATAGACTCAATCTCAGAAGCATTGGGCAAACTTTATGTAGCACGGCCAAACCTTTTAGCCAAATCCTCCACCACCTCAAGTAGTGGGAAATTATGAATTTAGAGAGTATAACAGGAATCATCCCTCGTAATTCAATGGGTAAGGTCATCCACATGAAGCAAAAAGGTGGATCAAGCAGATGGAGAAAATTTTCTGAATGGCTGAATGCTCAAAATAAGAAAATGTTATGTATGCAACTAATCAATTTAGAGGTTTATCAAAAGATTGGTGGGAAGATGCTCAATGTTGAATGATGGCCAATGATATAACCATCAATTGGACTAATTTCGAGAAATAAATGATGGAGAAGTACCTTACAAAGTCATTCAAGATTAGGAAATAACAAAAATTCCTGGAATTTAAGCAAGGAAGTATGTCTGTTACTGAATTTACATGAAAGTTTGAGGAGTTGTCTCATTATTCCTCTCACAATCAGTATGAGGGTGATGAGGATTGGAAGATTAATCAATACAAGTATGCTTTGAGAAGTGAAATTGACAAGACTGTGGGCCAACAAGACTTTACTTGTTTATATGATATGGTTCGTAATAGTTTGGTAGCCGAAGCTAGTATTGCAAAGATCAATAGAGAAAAAGGATTAGTCATTGAAAGAAGAAGGATAAGTATCATCAACAGTTGAAACCTAAGGGTTATCCACAGAAGGGGAAGCAGCCTCAGTCACCCGTAACTTATCCAACTTGCAAGGACTCTGGAAGATCTCGTATAGGAGAAAGCATGAAGGGGTCAAGAATATGTTATTCATGTAAGCAGTCGGAACACTTTAAAACTGGAGCTAAATCCACTACCACAAGCAAATGCAGAGTGTATTATCTAGATGGAATGAAAGCACAAGCAAATATTGATCTAATAACTGGTAAGTTCCATCTTGATCAGAATTTAGTTAGAGTTTTATTTGATTGTGGTATAACAAATTCTTTCATATCATCTAAGTTTGTTAAGACATTTCAGCTGCCTCTATCACAAAGCAATTATACAGGTTCCTTCCACAAACCGGAATTAGTCCTGTCCCCCTTGCACTTCCAAGGAGAGTTCACTAAAATGTAATATCAAATTATAACTACTCAATGCTACAATTAGCACGAGACTTCAAATTACTCAAGCACAACTGCAAGAGATTTCCTATGCTCCTAAACACAGTCAAGAGACTTCCAATGCTCAAGCACAACTGCAAGAGACTTCTAATGCTCAAGCACACAAGCAAGAGACTTCTAATCAAACAGAATTACAAAGAAGTTTGTTTGAGTTTGAACACTTGATATACAATCAGTGGTGTTCACAATACAAATCAGATACAGACTCTTAAGACTTTAGAATTTCTAAGATATGAACTTTGATAAGAAATTCTAAGTAGCTTTAGATGCAGAACAATAACAAAGTTTAAGACTTTAAATTGTTGTATGAGTCTTGCATTTGTGTATGTCTGTATATCCAACTAGAAAACCTTACTTTTTATTCCTTTCCACAAAAGGCGGCTTTTGTCATTGTAATTGAGCATTGTGCCCATAAAATTCCTACAAAATTCCATCAGCTATCATTTAGTTATAGTGTTAGCACCTAATAATTTAAATAAAAAATCGTTTAATATTTTCATAGACCTTGTAATCATGGATTTATACTCTAAGATGATCATACTCAAATGAAATAAGTAAAAAAAAAAGAAATTAAATTGTCTTCTTTTCTCTTAATATTGGAGAAATTGACATGTATTTCAATTCAAACATATAACATTTTCTTTCCAACCCTACCACCTATCAAATATTTTTTAATAGTTAAGTTCAAAAATAGTTTTTATGTTACTAAGCCTATAATTTTATATTTATATCCTAGTATTCATACACTTACGATTTTTTTCTAATGCTTCAATTTATAATTCTCTTAAGTTGTGTTTGGATTGGGGGTTTAGGAGGGGAAGGGAGGGGAGAGGTCACTTTTATTTTTTAAAGTACGAACAATATAAAATGTTTTTTTTTATAATAAATAAGTATTTTTGAAGTATTATATGATCATTTATCATGATGTTAATTCAATTTTCTAAAAACCATTTTATAATGTCCGTAATTTAAAAAAGAAAAGTAAACCCTCCCCTCCTAAACCCTCCATCCAAACACACCCTTACATTTTACTATTTTTTAATAACCTCAAATGATTTGTTCTCTTTTGAAAGACAAACAAGAATATCACTGAAAAATAATAATCAATTATAATAACTATGCATGTCTTAATTAATTATTATTTTAGTGTGTCTTAACAAGAATATCACTGAAAGAATGTCTTAATGTGTTTTCCTTATCTTATATATGTAAGTGTAAAAACACATTCAATTTAACATTGAAATATTTGTTAAAAATTGTTTATCGAGTTTCTTCCTTATTTTGCCTTGTGATAATTTACTATGATGAGAAGGTAAAACATTAAAAAGGAATAGGTCCAGAACCAAATACTAGTACATTTTAACTCTCTACGTATAAAATTTAATTCTACACTCCATAATGATCTAACATTATGTTGGAGATGCCCGAGATCCAATCAATTATGTAACCAATTTTAGAATTAAAAAATGATAAAAGACTTGTTTCTCATTTTCATAATCTCTATCATGATAACAAGTCTATAATTTTAATCAAGGACGTTATCAAATAAACTATTTCACTAAACAGTAAACAAGATAATGAATATTTATTAATTCTAAAATTGGTTACATAATTGATTGGATCTCGGGCATCTCCAACAATCTCCCACTTGCACTAGAGCCTTTCTCGGGAGATTGTTGGAGATGCCCGAGATCCAATCAATTATGTAACCAATTTTAGAATTAATAAATATTCATTATCTTGTTTACTGTTTAGTGAAATAGTTTATTTGATAACGTC
>Ga0228711_1008707_pt1 | contig 14099 bp, 7 predicted proteins | sample MedpolnodulmetaG_2_FD_177996 | JGI IMG/M metagenome (GOLD analysis project Ga0228711, IMG submission 177996) | Root nodule microbial communities from Medicago polymorpha collected in Santa Monica, California, United States - brown nodules | ecosystem: Host-associated > Plants > Roots > Nodule...
AGTGACTTAATAAATAATTCATTCATGAATTGGTTTCTCTTCAAAGTTGATTCTAATCATTTTGATGAAATGATGAGAATATTTTCGAGTGTAATATGCATCCTCATCATGAGAACATTCTTTCATCGAAGTTGATAATGTTCTCTTCTGTATGAGATGACAATAAATTCTTGGTTAATTAACCTTGAATTATTTTGTTGATGATGCGATTTATCTCATAATTTCTCCTGGTGATTGCACACAATGTTTCTTGTTCATTGAGTATCTTTGAGATGTTTTAGTTTAGGCATGCATGTAATCATGGCGGTTCATTCAATCATTCTCTTGAATGAAACTTTTGTGCTTTTTCCTTAAACTCTTTTAGAAGCTATTTGAAGATCATTCCTTTCAAATAGTAACCCTTTATTCCTCGAATCTTTAAGGCTTTGTTGAAAACCATGTGGTGACGAGGATGAGTTAATTGATCATAAAATTCATCTTCTTGTTGAATCTTCAATCAACACTCATTTAATTCAAATAATATTCTTTTTATATCTTCTTTGAGCTTGTGATACTACTGTTTTGGTATTCTTCCAATGAGTATATATATGCACTTGTAAGAGACTTCTTTCTTGTCAACTTCTGTGAAAAAGACTTAAGTGCAAACATCAGTAGATCACTATTCATAAAACTTAGTGTTTATTTCATAAGGTTTGTTATCATTAAAACATTCATAAAAAAGATTTTTGTTTCAACACTGCCGAAAGGCGTTATAAACTTATCTTGGATGGTTTACACCCTCCAACAAGTAAAAGTGGTATTGCGCCTCCAGAGAAGTGGTTGACCACTCTAGATATGGGTCACATTATTGCTACTTGCTACAATAGAGCACAATCCTATTACTTGTGACACTCCAACTCCGAAAAAACCAAAGCAAGATTTCGAATCCATGGATGAAGATGAAGATTATGCACTATCACTAGTCTAGTTAGATAGGTTATGACACTTTTGGGTCGGTCGGTGTTATTCCTATTTTTTGGTGGTATTACACCCCGACATATTTTTTGGTGGCCGATTGTGTAATTTGGATATTTATGGCCAATATGTAACTAATACTATATATTATATAAATATATGAAATGAATTATTTTTTTGGTGGCCTGTTATGTCACACCAATTATTGCTCGCATAACTTTGTCTCTAATTATTTAACTATTTATTTTATCTCATATTTATTTTTCATTTTAATTTTGTGAAGTGAAACATGTCTGAAGATGCAGAAGATCCAGTTAAACTTGAAGTTCCTTACGTAGATGTGAAAAAGAGGACTTGGTTCACTGTAAACCCCACTGACAAGTTGGATGAGTTGAAGGCAAAACTTGACGACTTCTTTATCCATATTGGTTCAAATCATAGAACATGTGATGTGATAGTAAATGTGTCAGGCCTGGACTTGGGGGAGGATAAGAAAGAGGACTTTTGGAAGACCGTGTATTATCCAGAACTTCTCAAAGATGATAGCGACGTTGATTGCATGTTTAGGTTAATGGTTGAGAATAACACTTCGTATCTTTTTGTCTGATCCGTTGAAGTGTAATATTTATTTAAGTGTAATAGTGTAATGTTTTTCGAATTTGTGTTCGTATTGTTGATTTTTAATGAATTTGTGTTTGTGTAATTTAACGATGAATTTGGGTCATTTTGACCGTTTATGTGAGATTATGTAATTTTAGAAATTTATGGACAAATTGGTGTAATTTGGATCGTTTACGTGTCATTAAGTGTGTTTAAGTGGTTACGGGTCATTCCTGGCGAATTTGTGTAATTTGAACCGTTTGGATCGTTTATTCTTGATTACGTGATTGTGAGAAAAACGATGTTTTTGTGTAATTTTGTTCGATTATGTCGTATTATCCGATAATCTTGTTAAACTGGCGTAATTCGGTTAAGTTATGAATGTGGCGTGATTACGGGTCAATTTTGACTTTCCAATTACCTGTTCAGTACTGCACTGCATTAGTTACAGGTTTTGTTTTCTGCTATGAACGTGAGTTAACTCACGCTAGTACAAATGACAACGTGAGTTAACTCTCGCTGAAATTAACACTAGTGCATGTTAAGTCACGCAACGTATGTTAACCGACGTTGTCATTTGTACTAGCGTGAGTTAACATGCGTGGAGGTATATTCGTCTTTTCACTTGGGAATGAGCGAAACGGTTTGGGTAAAGAGCAGAATTCGAAAAGCAACCGTCTAACTGAAATCTTCAGTCTTCATTGGGTATTGGCCCAAAACTTTAACATTGGACCTAGATGGGCTTTTTTTATACTGAATATGGACGTATTTCAAAAGACAACTTCTTATCCCACCCTATTAGCTTCTTGTGCACCCCACAAATTTTAGATTATATCACTCAAAAAGGGCAAAAACACCCTTCAACATCCAACACTTGTTTGGATTTCATAATCTGAACCAAGTGTGGAGGGTGAAAAAAAAATTGTCATTTCAAAATTCTAAATCTGAACCACCGCATATCACATATTCACATTCATTATACATGACTGATAATGTTTAGCTATTACCGGATTTAAGATTGCCTTCTTTTTTTTACTAGAACTAGAAGATCATCTGCTTTTCTTTTTGTGGAATATTAGAAGATTATCCTCTTAAGGCACTAAAAAAAACAAGAAATATAAACTATGTTTTGAGCCATGAACTATATAAGTTCTATTAAACTTCTTGAAAATGACGAGGAAAAGCGTCCCCAAGGCCATGGAAAGTTGTTGCAAGAGTTGCTCTAGAAAGCTTCACCAAAAACAATGGTATAATTTTGAGGTTCTGGTGTGTCCCATCCATTATATTAATTTATCTATCAATGAACAATGCTTCTATAATAGTCTAAGGTGGTAAGTGAGAACCAAACTTATCCATAGTGAATTCAGCTCAAACTGAGCTAATTTCTTTCGGCTTTGATTCAGCTTATTCAAAGTAGGTAGTTACTAAATTAGAGATGTTGGTAATTTAGTTGGTGAGTTAATATTATAACGTCCAAATAGTTCTAAAAAAGAATGTCCGAAGTTTAAATCCGGTAAAATATAATCACTTACACGCTAACATTTTGCCTATAAAAAATAAGGGTCATGTTAACCGGTGTCTCGGGCACTGGTTAAGGATACCAAAATGGAATTTATTATCATAAAAGGAAACTCTGTTATACTTTTTGTAAATTAATTACACAATTTCAATACATTAATTACTATATAACTTCCTTATTTAATATCTTTAACCGGTGTCCCTACCTAGGGGCACCGGTTAGCATTTCCCAAAAAATAAAAAGATAATCATTATAACAACTAATAAGATGGGAGTGAGATCACATGAAACTCTATAATCGCTAGTGCAAATTTAGTTTTGTGATGATAAAAACCAATTTTAAACGAATTGATTTTGTAAAAATGATTTTTGTTTAGAGTGATTTAAACCGTATATTTGAAGATAAAATCTATCATAAAATTAAAAGAAGATAATGAGTGGTAACGTGTTATAAAAGTAAAATCAATTTTAATAATGTTATTAGAACATGTCAAAATCAATTGTACTTGTACGCAATCACCTTTGACTTTTCGTACTATAAAATTAAATACATTCGATCTAATTCATCTTTACAAAATTGACTTTTTACTAGAGATATCTAACTCTAAAAAAAAATAGAGTTTAGATTTTAATTTTTTCTAATAGAAATTAATTGACAAAAGAGTTTCTCTAGGTAGATAGATTCATTAGAGTTTAAAAGAAAATTACAAAGTTTATTGTTAGAAGCGTGGGTCAACAAAAGAAGCAGCATCCTAGGAAAGAGGCATTGCTCAATTAAAACCAACAAGGATAAAGATAGAGATTATGAACACCAAAACATGAAAAGTGGTTGCAAGAAAAAGACCCGTTCCTAGTTCCTTAATCCTCCTCACAGCAACAAAGCAAAACGTGTTCTTTTTAATATCTTCAACCCCTTTCTCCGTGTAGGACCTACCTCCCTAAAACGTGGCTAATTGTGATTCCAACCAATTTGCTCTTCTTCCAAATTTCAACCTTTTATCATGCTTTTATAATTCTTAAATTCTATCAAGAAAATTGTGGGCCAATGCTTCTTTCTTTATCCAATCTCGTATTAAATCTTAGTGGGATCCACATACTCTTTCGACCATATAATAAATTTTTCATATGTGGATTCAATCTAATTTGTTGAAATTGACAGCATGTATGAACACCCTGTCACGTGATTTCACATCTAATTGTTAATGTTTTAGTAGATATATGGCGGAACCCTAAAAAAATGCATAGTAAATAAAAAAAAAAAATCTACTACATTACTTGAATCAATAATTAGTGTATTATTGATCTTGAAAAAATTTGTGGACAACATCTGAAATTGTTGGTGTGTCGATCCACCGAAAGAGGTGGTATATTTGTAAGAACTTCAGTGTTCAAGTCAATGAAAGTTTAAGACATGTAAGAGGTTCAACTAAAAGAGATCATGTTTATTTCACCTAATGACCCTTTGTTATATAGGCGTCATGGGTAGAACAAAGTCCTAAAAACAGTTAGATAATTATTGCAAATGTGATGCATATCCAGGATCACCGTGTGATTACGATTAGAAGGTCTTGATTTGACTTTGTGGTGTTTTCCTCTACCTCTCTTGTGGTGTAGGCTTGAGTGATCTCTTACACGAATGTTCTTTTGTTGCGTGTAATTGGTGATAAGATCTCTTACACGAATGTCTTGATTTATCATTATCATAAATATAAAGTTTGAATTATGGTGTCTACAGTATCACTTAAGGTATAATTGATAAAACATAAAAAAAAAAAAAAATGCGAGTTGAAAATTAAAAGTGAGTGTCATTTTAAGACGTTTTGTTTGTAAATAGATCAATTATCGTGGAACGTAAGAAAATAGTATGGATGTAAACATCAACATTCAGGTGAAATTGTAAATGATCCTTGTGTCAACTGTTTGCGTGTGTGTGTGATTTGCTTCCATTTGAGTGAACAAGATGTAAGCTAGCAAGCAATTAATTAGGTGTTCTTTAGGTACCACCCCATTTGCTTTGGATTGGATAATAAGAAAGTGAAGTGGATAGTTCAGAACGAACCGTTTAAGTGTGGTGGGGAGAGAGGGATCCACCACTATATAGCTGGCCACAGCCACCTTGAACCGCCGTATAAATAACCAAATACGGAAAATGTGTAAGTGGATACTAGAACAATTTTTATTTTTTTTTACGAATTCTATCAAGCACGACATGAAACTCACGCATAACTATAAAATTTTGGATCCATACTCGAAAAAAATGTTTAACCTAATAATATTAACATTACCGGTTTAACATTATCTTTTGGACAATATAGCCCAATTCCAATTCTAACAAGTAGACAATTCATGGACTTAAACACATGCATATGTCTACTATATGTCTATAAATGCAATGCAAAGCTCTCAAAGATGCTTCTGCAGAACCGACATGAAATGAAGTAATCTCTATAAACCTTTTGGGAACAATTAAAGATGATGTTTAATGTGTTAGAGAGGTGATGTAACCTGCTAACTAACATTATCATTATTTAGGTGGTGCCGGCTAGTATAGAATAACGGAAATGAATATTGTTCCATGGAACATTTTGATTCTTTTTTGTTAGAAAGGAGCATCTTTATTTTTATTAGGAGTACAAATTTACTCAACTCTTCATATAGTTCGACTTTCATATTTATTTAGGGGGTATTATAGAAAGAAAAATAAACTTTCATTTATTTATAAACCAATTAAGGACTGCATTTTTTTACAAAAACAAACTTCATTAACGAGCTAAATCAACTGCATTAAACGAAATAATACAAGGAAAATAATCATCAATATTTGGTCAAACCTAAGGACCACATCAGTCCTTGAGAGAGAACATATCTAAACCAATTTGATTCTTTCAAAAAAAAATTAAAAAGGCAAAGGAATATATTAAAAGACTATTTAGCACAAGGTATGTATGCAAAAAATAGAAAAGAGAAAATACAAAAAAGTTCAAAGAAAGGTACAACCAGGGGCGGAGCCACCGCCAGCTAGCCTGGGCACTAGCCCAGACTCAGCTTCTACTTTATTTGTAGCAAGCTCAACCATTACTAGAACCTCTCGCTTTTCCTGCGGATTTTGCCAAGGATTTAGGTTCCCAGATAAATGTAATACCTTAGTGGGTAATTGTTTCCTTAGGATTTTAGGATCCGCAGGAAAAGTATATCGGCAGGAAATATGCAATTATCCGCTGAAAGGAAGTAACATTATATGGGAAGTCTATAAAATTATCCGCAAAAAATATGCAATTATTGTCTGGGCTCTATAAAATTTCTGACTTCTCTGCTGGTATATGGATACAACCAATCCAAAGAAACATCAAGAAGTTTTAAAACCTAAACAAGCAAGAGGATTATTCCACCAAAGGATAAGATCATAAGAAAACATTTTGATCTTTGTCTTAATCCACCATCAAAAATGAATTTTCAAGCGATTAACGGTTTGAGATGAAAATCTTTCTTTGCAACCAAATAACTCGTTGTTATGATTGGACCAAATAATTCAAGTGCAAGCTAAAATGACTCAAAAACAGTTTGATTCTTAAATTATTTAAATGTCAATTGAATTTTTTTTGTTAAATAATATTTTGAATTATCTTAAAAAATAATTTAAGAATAAATAAATCTTCTAAAAAATAATTCAAAAATAAATAAATCTTCTAAAAAACAGTTTGTATGTATGTATTTCACGTTGTTATCGACAATTTGATTCTTAAATTATTTTTTCAATTACACGCAGTGATAATAAATAAATCTTCTACAAATAATTACTAAATAAATAACTCCAACTGTCGAAATTTATAAAGAGAAATACATATATTGTTTTAAGTAAAAAAACTCATTTAGATAGATAAATATAATTTGAGTGAAAAAAGATAAATAAATACAGTTGCAGTAATATTGTCAAAAAAAAGTGTTAAAAAATATAATCAAGATATAATAAAAAAATTGATAAATTAATGTTAGATTATTTTTAAAAAAAATTGCTAACACATATATATAAAATGTAAAGTATTAATATGATGAGGTCCAAACTTTTAAAATAAATTAAAATAATGTCAGCATCCATGAAAAGCAACGCAACGGTCAATAACTAGCAAAGTGACATGGAAATTGGCATGAAAAGATGTGGAAAGAAGTAGAAGAAGAAACTTATAGTATTCCTCTTATCTGAACCAATCTCGAATATATGCTTCCCTTTGCGTTTAAGTCCTATAGAGTTCTAACATTTTCACACAGTGATGACGTATTTCGTCTTTTTCTTCTCTTTTGGATTTTTTTTCCTCTTTCTTCATGTCGCATTTTGTTAAAACATCATAACTAAAAAAATGTAACCAACTAACCTAAGTTTCCAATCCTTCCCTGATTCAAATTCTTATCCAAGGTAGAAAGGTACTATAGTACTAAACTGGCTTGTCAAGTTAAGGGAGGAATAGGCAACATTCAAATTACAAATCATTTTAGTAAGTTCACATAAATTAAAATTATAAATATTCTGTCTATAAGGTTCAGCTCATCCAATAATGTTAATATTATTATGTCGAACACATTTATCTAGGTTTGAAACTGAAACCTCGCAGTTATGTGTTGACTTTTGAATTGTGTTTATGACTCCGTCTAAAAAATGATAAAATATTCTAACTAAAATAATTTATTTCATTTTATAAATTATTTCTAACCGAATTTCAACGAAAATGACTACCTTAATATGTTTTTTGAAAAGTAAAAAAATATTAATATATCAAATAAGAATGGAAATTGAGAAACAAAAATGCATTTATAGTTTTTTTTATGAAGGTAGTAATTTATGCCAGATCAGGTAGATGGGTTTGAAGAAGAGGATAATGTTTACAATTCTAGAAAATTCATAACGAGGGGGGAAAGCAACCTATCTGTTAATTGGACACATATCCAAAAGGATCATTGATGCTTTTCTTCACAACTGGAATCCACTTTTAAAAATATTTGAGATAGAGTTTATGGTCATTTTTTAATTTGTGCAGTACAAAGAAGGATGAGAAAATTAATTAGTTATTTATTGATGCAACCAATTTCAAATAGGAGTATAATACAATGAAGATCATGTTGCACACTTGAGGCTGCTTATTCTAATTATTTGTCAACTTAGTGATAACTACAAATGATGAATGTTGTCAATATGTGTGTCGTGCTTTTGAAATATATTGCTTCTCAAGGATAAGGTTATAAATAAAAATTTGGACATACTATAAAGTCTTTGTCAGCTGCCTTATCTACCAAATTCCAATAACGCATGCTGTATTTTTTTCTGCTCAAAAGACAAAACGCTAGAAAACAAGCCGGTCCAAAGGGAACAAGAAGACCAAAAAAACAAAGATGACTAATCTATATTATGTCCAAAAAGCCCTAGATTAGTTAGGAATAATATTCTTTGGTATAAAATCGTGAGGAAAGATAGAAAGATAGGTTAGGTTATTAATATTATCAAGAAAAAATGGGGGAAATGCTTTATACTTTTGAATATTCCAACCTTCTTAATCTTCAAAAGTTTGTTTGAATTATTTATGCCTGCAATAATTAATTAATTAATTAATTAATTAAACCTGGAATTTGGTAGTAGGATGGATCGTGAACTTTTCAGCTTAAGTTGGAAAGCGAGCGTGATTGGCTGGCCAACTCAAATTGGAATTTTTATTTCGCCATATAAGAAAAAGTTGGCAGGCTATCATGTTTGAAAACATTTTGTTTGGTGGGCTGTATAGAAATTGAGAAGAAAAAAAAAAGTAGTACATAGTAAACATTGACAAATAGCATTGGTTAGCTACATGCGTGATTCTTTTATCATCACATGTATTTGTTCATATTGACTAATTGATTTAAGAATTTAATTAATGTTGTGTATAGTAATTATTTTATACATGTATATAATGTGTAATTAATTTAATTAATGAATATGAAATCATATAAGTTTATTAAAAGAATAACATATGAGTTCACATGACAATAGATGATGTACGTGTAAAATGATTGTACACTAACATAATGTGTTGATTAAACTCTTGATTTAATTCAAATTAAATTTATATACACGGATATTGTAAATGTTTTTTTTAACTCTAAATTGATCATAATTATCTATTTTTAAAAAATATTTGACTTTAATCATAACTATTCTAAAATTACACATATGAATGATTGTGAGCGGTCAACAACATAAAATTATTTACAAGGACAATATATAAAAATTAATCTCGTGACTTATTTGAATTATCTCGGTACGTGTATTGGGTAAATGACTTTGCATAATTTTGCATAACTTAAAAGAACAAAAAATATGTATGAGTTGAGGTAGCAGTCAACAATGGTTTCACAACATAAAATGGTCGATCAAAGGGTAAACAGTAATTAACCACCGAGAACAAAATCATGTTACAATAGAAAAGAAAATAATTAAGATCTCAGTGGTGCATAATGCATGGCTTTCTGACCAACTGATGCTTTAGAGTATATAGCACCATACACGATCAATTGAATTGTGCATAGATTTCTTTCACATACATGTTTTATTAGTTTTATTAACACTATTTTGATGTTATTTGTTATTTGAACAGAGACTTATTGTTGTTTGTAAGAAAGCCATGAAATTCAGTTTGATCTCAGTGGTCTTATAATAAAAATTTAAATATTTAAACTAATATACAAGGAGTATATTCCTTCTTCTTCTTCCTCTATATATTCAAGGAACAAACTCATTATTTATTGTGTTAATATATGATGAAGAGTGATTCTACATCGTCGATCACTTTCAAGCAAAATGTGAATTGGAGCAAGAGTTCTTCCACCAATGATGCTACTTTGGAAAATGATGTTGCCTTTAATTGCAAAATGTATGATTGAGCCATACTTTACCTTGAAAATACACACAAAATTATGAAACATAACTTTATTTGAGGGCAAATTCTATGGTACACCAAAAAATTTGAGTGTACCGGTACATCAAATCGTTAAATTAATAATTAAGTGAGTTGGTTTTTTAAGAAAAAGAATTATTTTCTATCATTGACAATTATAATAATTAAATCTTATTTATCAAAAGTTTCAACGAAATAAAATTTACTTTTTAAATTTTTTTATTACTCATAATAAAGAATATTGATTATTTTTTATGAGAAATTGCTAAAATTTAATACGATTCTTATAAACAATGAAATGATGCTTTTTTATTTTATGAAATGATGTTTTCTAAAATATAAATATTGTCAAATAGCTTTTTATTTTATAAAATAGTAGTTAATTTATAAATTTATGGAATAAGAGTGTCGGTGCACCTCAATTTGTGAGATGTACCGTAGAAGTTCCCTTGTTTGAGTCCTTCTATTTTTAGATAGAGCAATGATAAGTGAACACAAAATATTTGACACAAATACAACACTATGGACAGTTTGGACATTTCACCCATAAAACAGGGGCAGTTTTGACAAAGCCTCACACCCCAACTCATTCTCATCTTTCACGTTCTTTCTTTATGGTGACCTTTCCCTCATCTTCATCAGATCTGTACCTCCATACTCACCACCGTCAACCTCTCCACCGCCCCTCCATCCTCACAACCACCATCGTCCTCATCAGTAAACACCCCTTCATCTTCTGTTCAGATCTAGACCTCCACCGGCGGCGACATCCTCTATTTAGATATGGCCATCCACCGTCGACATCTTCGCTCAGCACCACCTGATTTGCGCTCCTTTTCGGCGACGGCGAGAGTAAACAGTGTGAGAGAGAAGAGATGAAAGGTTCTCAAATCTGATTTGCACGTTTATGTTGTATTAGTTGTGACGACCAAAGGGAAGAGGAGAATGAGTGGCCACCGTTTTGTAGATACGGTGGTCGTGGTGCTGCGAACCAGTTGCAGGGAAATGAAAAAGAAAAAAATAGAAAGGAAAATAGAGTATAAAGTAACAGTATAAAAAAAGGAAATACGGTATAATTATACAGTGGTGTCTGTATCGTGTCTAAAAAAATGTGTCCACTTATCATTTATGTTTTAGATAATTTGTTTGTTGATACACTTCTCTAAGAATTGATGTTCATACTTTTAAGGCAAACACATTTTCATTGTTGAATCAAGAAAGGTGTCTTGGAAAGAAATTGCTCATTGTCGAATGAGTAATTTTGAAAAGGAGAAAAACAATTTTCAAATTAGTTAACCAAGTAATTTGGTTTAAGTAGTTAATGACCAAAGACAAATTGTTTAAACGAACCTGAGTTCAATTTCTGAGTGAAATAATTCTTGATCAGATTTTGTTTACCTCACAACCAAATTTCAGATTACCATGATCCCTTTCCTCTAAAAGTCGGGAGGTTAACAAAAAATGGTTATGTATCATGTACAGATGAGTTTTTCACTAGTATAAATCAATAGATATAATCACATGCGAGTTAGTTCAATTGTGAGATTCATTAATTCAAGAGTAAAAATTAACTTGTGAATGAAGCAAGACTATTATCATCTCAATAAAACTAGTCTACTAAATTTGAAATATAATGAAGTAAAATGTTTTTTTTTAATGATTCTAATGAGATTTTATCTGCAATAAAAACAAAGATTTCATCAACCCAAAAAAAAAAAGTAAGGTAGAGAAGAAAAAAGAGTAGATAAAATAGAACATCATAGGCCAGCGGAAGCCTTAAATTAGATAGAATAGAATAGAACATCATATGCCAGCCACGTGAATAGTTACCTTTTATAGAAAAATGTTTGTGGATAAAGTGGGCCCCATCTACACCTTGTGATCTTTCAGTTGACCCCACCCACCCTTTGTGAGACCTATTCTGCAAATCTGAATTCACAAACGTTTTTTTACATCTAATAGACTAATACCGACTTCCGCCGTATTCGATAGTTTGTTTTTTATTTACTCTCTTTGGTCTCAAATATAAGAAATTTTTTTTTTTTAGGTTCATTGAATAATTAACGTATCTGTTTTATAATGTAGACCAGATACATTAACTACTCAATGAACCTAAAAAAGGAATCTTTTCTTATATTTGAGACCAGAAGGAGTATTTATTTAGTTAGCCGTTTATTTAATTGAATTTTATCCTATTATTAGTCACTAAAAATGGTGATAAAAGAAATATTTTATTTCAAATTTATGTTTATGACAATTATTCCTATTAATATACTTCTATTACTACAATTATAATAGACAAAGAAAAAGCTATTGATTTGGAAAAAAATGGTGTCGTTGTTAATTTGTGTTATTAGACCGTCTTCATTGAGAGGATTTTAACTATTTAAGACCCAGTACCTATTACGTACCTTCAATAAAGAGAATTTTTTTTGGGTCTTATAAAATCCGGGGTCTTAGTTAAAACCCATTTTTAAACGGAACTCACACTCTTTTAATATTAAAAAAATGAAATATAATGATATAAAATTATTGATAGTTGATTAGTTCATTCCATTTAAAAACTTTGTGTGAGATCTGGATTGGAATGATTGAGTGCTTATTAGATATTACTATTAAAAAATTATAAATAAGTAATGTATACACGTGAGACTCATTTAAAAACCAAAAAATGAATGTCTCTGACGTGGATGCTCTTGTACTTCATTTTTTAGATGAAAGCTGCGTGTAAACAAAGAAGAGCATAGTAGAAATGGGATGTAAGGTATATATTATATGTGGCATAAAGTGATTTGATTAGTACATGAAGAGTGGATGCCAAGCTGGCAGTCAAAGCAGTCTTTAAGAATAAGACGACATCTACACGCCACGTTCCTTAACTAGAGAACCATGTGGCTACTTCTAACAATTCATCTTCGTCTACCACTTCAACACCATGTCTTAATATCACGTTGTCATACTCATTCGTATTCATACATCATCACAATCCCACTAATACTCAAATAAAAGATAAAAGTTGCTAGGAGTTTACTTTTTAACCAACTATTTCTAACATACGTTTCATTTGATTATAATTTAAAGAATAAAACATATTTTGATCTTGATCTTCTTTTTTTTAGGAAATTTTTATCTTTATCTATTACTCAATATAGTTTGTGGTATATATCTTACTGCCTAATATTTAATTTGGTCTTCTTTATTAAAATAAATTAATTAATCTGGTCTTCTATTTATTTTAATCTTTTAAGTTTTTTTCAACATCAATAAAATTATACAATATACAAAGTCGGTCCAAAATAGGACTTGACTTCAAATCTTGAACAAAACATACCTAAAAAAAATCATAGTATAGTTTTAAATAAATATTTCCCAAATTTAGATTGTTAAAACCGCGACTTTATATTCAGACTTAGCAAAATTTTACTTTATTTTATTTTTATGAATGGTGTGTTATTTTTATTTTAAAAGATATTATTTATACATTTATTTCAAGCCTTTAAACATGTTACACTTGCCTGTAGATATAACAAATCTTCTTCGACAATGTACGTAGATCTTGTGATGATAAAAATTGATTTTAAGTAAATTGATTTCGATTACAAGTGAATTTAAAGTAAGGTAATTTGTGAATTTTAGCATGCTTGGTTGCTTTAGAATATAGTTAATATTTGCCTCTAAAATTAATTCTATTTGAAGTTAGAATTTGTAACTTTTAATTTTATAATTGGTTTTATAGACAAATTTATAATTCAATCCACTTTTATATAAATATATTCAAACAATTACACACCTTCAAAATCAGTTTTAACCTCTCTAAAAATGAAACCAATCTTACATTGTGTCGGTGAGTTATAGAGCTTTTTGGACTACAACCTAAGGTACTTAACTTATATTCTTTCAATATCTCTCACATTTGCTCTTTTATGTACTTGAGTGTCTCAGTATTTGCGACTATCAGACTAGCTCGTACTCCAATGTTTGCCTCTCGACAAAGGGCTTCATTCAGATCACTATAGATTAACAAAGTCGTTTGTGGGACTAAGTTTTCTCCATAATTTCTTTCAAAATATCAAAATTCCCCAAAAAAACTTTCAAGAGCAAAATCGCTTC
>Ga0228711_1008708_pt1 | contig 14098 bp, 5 predicted proteins | sample MedpolnodulmetaG_2_FD_177996 | JGI IMG/M metagenome (GOLD analysis project Ga0228711, IMG submission 177996) | Root nodule microbial communities from Medicago polymorpha collected in Santa Monica, California, United States - brown nodules | ecosystem: Host-associated > Plants > Roots > Nodule...
TTATGTATCAATTTTTTTTGAACCTGTTGTTTGGAGCCTTTCATTGTTATTTGAAACAATTTTAGATGAATGATTATGTTGAGGCCCTTGTGCCAGGATTATTGTTGGACGATGATGTTAATTATTTAAAAAATATTCCGCTGCAATTTGTTGGTGTTTATTAAATAGTATTCATTTCTATTTAAGAATTTTGAAAAGTAGTGTGACATGTCTGTTTTGTCGATTGAACTCTGATTATTTATGTAATATTTAAGTATGGGATAGCGGGGTGTTACAGTTTGCACTCATGTTTAGGAAAAAAAAAGAACATTTCCCACAAAAGTTTGAATTTTTCGACAAGGAACAAGGTTAAATATGAGCTTTTAACGCGCCTAAAACTCAAAACACCAAAACATCAAAACATCAACCTAGAAATTGAATTTTGAGTTGTTTTTTCTACAGACACCTCTATAAAAATACATATAGAGGATCTGCAAATTTACGTAGTATTTCAACTAAGCCTCAATTTATTTTGAATTTTTTATCGAAACGCGTAAAATCGCAATATTTTTCCAACTGCGCGTCCGGAAAAGTTATAAAGAGGTTGAATTTTTTCATTATTTTTTGCACACATGTTAAGGACATAGAAAAACATTTCCCATAAAAAATTAGAATTTCCCGACAACGGATGGATTAAATATGAATTTTTAATGCACCAAAAACTCAAGAATTCAAAACATCAAAACATCGACCTAAAAATTGAATTTTGAGCTGATTTTTTTTCCAGATAACTCTAAAAATATAAATAGAGGGTCTGTGAAGTTTCGAAGAATTCCAAATAAGTTTCGATTTATTTTGATTTTTTGACTGAAACACGTAAAATCACAATTAATCTCTTCAAAGAACTGCACTTAAGTGCAGCAAAGCTAGCTGGAGTTAACTACAGCTAGAGCTAGCTAGCTGTAGTTAACTGCAGCTGAGAGTCAACGGTAGTTAACTACCGCCAAGGGCAAAAATGTATTTTCCATGTGATTTTAGGAACTTTTTGATGTCAGAAAAGCAATTTTCCAATAGATTTGTTTGTATGAAAAGATAATGTAAAAAAAAAAAGTACTTTTGTCATTCTTCAAAAGAAAAAACGTATATTTGTAAAAATAAAATATAATAGGGTATAATAAACTGCACCGCCGCTTCCATTGGTTCTTCCCCGAGAGGTAGGGTTTAGGCTTTTCATCTAATGTATTGATTTTGTTCTCTTTTTAGTTTTCTTAATGCTTCATGTGTATTTGTTGTTGTGTTTTACTTTTAGACCTTGTTTGGCTGCTTATTATATAATCTATGGCGTATTTGATCTTCTAAAAAATAAATATATGATAGGACAACTCTAGTTTATACAGTGTCTTTGATTGTAAAACTGTTATAGGGATCTGACAAAGTAGAGGCAGGGAGGACAAAAACTGAAATTTTTGTCCTCACTAAAGTTAAAATAAATTTTGTCATGTGTTGTTCCGCTTTTAGCGGATCAAAGGCAGCGTAGATGTTTATGGATAAGATAATATGAAAAGGGTTTATGTAAGTAACATATTATAAGTTATTTTTATAAGCTCTCTCGGTCTCATAAATGCTTATGTTAATAGATTTATGTTCGTAGATAAGCTTAAATAAATAAGTAAATCCAAACAGCCCATATTATATTAGTATTGTGATTTGGTGATACATACTGTAACCAATGTTATGATTTCTTATAGCATGTATATGAAGTTAAATATAGGCTGTCTAAATTACAAGAAAATTGATTACTTTGTTGATTCGAAGAACTAAGGAGTTCAATTGGTCTATACAAATAGGGAGGCAATGAAATTAAATAGCATCCTATAAAACTCAGACACGGACACCGGAAACGACACTGACATTTCATTGAATAAGGAAGTGCCGGAGGGTTCAAAATATTTTAATGTAATTACATGTATTGTTGTTGTCCATGTTGGACACCAGACATTTCCGATGCAAAGTGTCCGTGCTACATATTTGCATAGTACTGCATCATACAAACAGAACACACACTTAAACGACCACCAAAATCAGATATCTATTTTTTGTTAGCAAATAGTAGTATAATATTAAAAATTCAAATTTTAGATTGTTGATGCACAAGCCTTCTACTCAAGTAGAGTATTTTTTTTTTTCCTTAGTGGAAGGTTTTTATTCATTTCTTTTTATTCCCTCATGCTGTTACAGTTAGGTTCCGGAGTGATGGAGATTAAGAAGAAGCAAAAGGGTGTTGCAGATCTTGGTGCTTGTCAAGACTTGGAGTCTATGATCCACGAGAATACCCATTTTTTCGACAATTTGATCGAGCTCATTCCAGCTAAGTTTTATCTACCAACTGATGATAATGAAAAGCCATGGTTTCAAGGTCTAAGCAAGGGCGAAAAAGCTAAGGAAAAGAGAAAAACCATAGACAATATTAGGAAGTCTCGGAGGGACCGTTTAGACCCTGAAAAGCCATCTGTAACAACACTCGACCTTCTCAAACAGAGTTTGGGAAAAGAAAAATTGAATGATAGCAATGAAGACGAAGGTGTGGTTAATCCTTTCTTGTTAGGGTTGGAAGCAGATGAGCAGCCTGTGACCTATGAAGTACTACGCCAGAGGCTTCATTGCAAACTCGAAGAGTTTAGGTCAGATCCTAACCGTGCAAATCCTGAAAATGCCAAGAGGGATGATAGAAAGAGAGAATTTCAGGAGAAGAAACGCAAGAGGGATAATGAGAGGGAAGAAATTAAGCCGACAACTACTGACTTGACGGAGAAGAAGGTGGTAAAGGATGCCACAGAGGCTTCCAAGGAGCTTATGTTTGGCAATGTTAAACTGGAGGATGGTGAAATGCAAGGGATGAAGAGAGAAGTTTCGAAGCATAAGGAACTTGAAAGAGCTAAGAAGTTAGAGGAAATGAAGAAGGATGATCCTGAGAAGGGTGAAGCTATTGCTAAAAAGGAAGCATGGAAAGCAGCAATGAATAGAGCTTCAGGAATCAAGGTTCATGATGATCCTAAACTGATAAAGAGAAGTATACAGAAACGGAAGAAAAGGCAGCAGAAAAACGCAGTGAAATGGGAAGAGAGGGTTCAAACAAGGGATCAGTTGAAGGTAGAGAAACAACAAAAAAGGTATGCAAATATAGCTGAGAGGATTAATGATAACAAACTGAGGAAGATTGCAAAGAGAGAGAAGAAGCTATTACGGCCTGGATTTGAAGGTTGTAACAAAGGTTTTCTTAATGGTATTTCTGGCTAACATGGCTGTGAAATTTTTTGATTTTGTGCCTTTACTTTGCGTTTTTAACAAAGGTAAAAAAACATAAATTTCAATATTTGGTATACTTTCTTGCATTTATCAATTTATGTTTCCTCTTTTTAATCCCTTGGTATATTTTGGCATGTATGCATCCCTTTGAAATTCTTGCATTTTGTTAAACTACGATTAGTTACATGTTTGCATTATGTTGGATCCGGATTGACTACGGTCACAATACCACCCATTTGTTGCAGTTAGTACATCATAATAGTTATATAAAGATTAGACAGTTCAATATTTAAATTTAGTAAATCAAATTAAAAAACATCTCGCAATATGAGTAATTCAATCTTTATCCAACAATATTGATTAACTGGTAGCACGATTACATGGTATTTTAACTGTTTCTGAATTTTACAGTGAGATACATTTCTTCCTTGCAACAATAGAAGTTCATGTTAGACTTTGGAACAGAAACCACTGACAAGAAACTTTGTTAGATCATGTGTGCATGTCAATATTTATGTCTGCAAGACTGCAACTCACAAACACCCCTTGGATAAAAAAAAAATCATGTTTTCACTTTCTCTAAATGAGTAGGAACAAGAAACGTTTTTAGATACAAAAATCATGTCTATTACAACCTATGACCATTTTAGCCTGTGTTTGCTTCGACATTCGAAGAGTTCTCCGCAAGCTGAGTTTAAAGCTCCAAGTTATATAGTTTCGCTCACACTACATCTAAAGGAGCTGTCCCAATTGGCATGCATTCAGTTGTTAAAGCAACAGCAGGTTGGTCTTTATCTTTGTCCCCTGAGAGATTCAGTTTAGTCCATTTGGCATATCTTGTCAAAAGTAAGAGTGTCACAGTTTGACATGCCAGCCCGCAAATCAGACCAATCCATAAACCCTAAATCACAATTCAAAAACACAATGATTAATTACAAAATAAAGAGTATTTAGAATGAGGTTCATGGTTTTGTCCCTGCTGCTAAGAAATTCTCTTTCGCATAATAAATTGACCATTAACATTTATCTAAAAAAAGACAACACATTTACATTGTGATTTTGTGAAATAACTCTTTTACCTTGTGTTGCAAATTGGTCTTAAATCCAAGGATACATGAAATGGGTAAACCAATGAGATAAAAAGTTGCAAGGTTGACATAAACAACTAAGTGCTGCCAACCACATCCTCTAACCACCCCTGCATTAATATTTAACTCATTGTTTCCCTTAAGTTGTTTTCGTTAATGATCATGTTGTAGAAAAAGTGTAAGTTAAATGAGATGATAAATTCAAACCTGATAAGACACCTTGGACAGAATCAAGTAGTATGGAAATAGCAAGGAAGGGTGATATTGAAGCAAACTTATGTTTGATTGTAGGACTACTGCTAAACATCCGAATCCATATATCATGACCAAATACAATCATCAAAGCAAAACAGAAACCAAGGACGAGAGAGAGCTTTAAAGTGACTCTCATTGCATGTTTTGCTCTTTCGGGGTGGCCTGCTCCCAATTCATTGGAAATTCTTGTGCTATAAAAGTTCAAATTTCAATTTTTCAATACATGTACCGAACATAGGTTAAAGTGCTTATGTTAAGAGACAAGTCCGATAAAATGTACGTTATGAAGGACATTGGATTTTCTGCAGTCATACAATCACGTTGTCGCAGATCTCGGTCGTTGGATGAAAATTGGATGTATCATATTTTAAATAGTTTGATTAAACTCTTATGCTAGTAAGTAGTAGGTAACCTCAAATAAGTCCATTCAAACAGACCCTAAATTCTATTTTGAAGTCAGTTTGGTAAAGTTAGTACACGAGTCGTCAATCTTCATCTAACGCCCGAGATCTCTTGACTGTGTGATTTCTTATACCCTAGGAAATCCAGGTTCAGAAGGAAATGTGTGATGCTGGGGAAAGAGAGTATGTTCACTTAGACCAACTAACCTTGCAGCTGCACTAAGACCATAAGTGATCATGTAAGCAATGAATTCTGTGTTCGCACTGCATAATTGTTTTGAAGAATAACATTAGTGAAACTTTCTTCTCTTCATTTTAGTAACAGAAATATAAAGATATGAGAACCATACCATATTGCAATCAATGAAGTTATTATTTGTGAGTCAGGCATTAATCCAGCTAAGAAAACCAAAACTTCAAAAGCCCAATGCTCCAAACTTGCATGATATAAAACAATATAGTAAGTCTGATATTTGCTCCAAACTAGAAGCTAATAGTTTTTGGTCAATGCAAATATACAACTGTCTCATTTAGTCCTTGTCATTTTTTTATTTTGGTCCTTGTTGTTTTGTTTTAGTCCCTAAACCTTGTAATAGGCAGAGCTTTTGATTTTAGTCACTCCAATATGGTTTACATGAGGACCAAAATGAATATTATACACATATTACATGGACCAATTCAAACATAAACAAATTTTGCACAGAAATCTTGAAGGCTCTAAAAGAAAGAAAAAATGATATACTAGCATGGACAAACATATTCAAAACGATTTATCAAACTAGGTTTTGTGAAAGGCATTTAGAAACTCATACCATACCATTGCGGCGGAAGTCAAAGCTAGTTTCATGTTTTTAAACAAGTAATGAAATGATTGCATTGAAAATCCCCTCCATGTATTTTCAAACTTCTTTGCAAACATGACATATGACCCTAACATTATCATTGATATCCACAGTGAAATAGAAGTTGCAACTGGTCCACCTATGAAATTCAGACTTGTCCATTGAACAAACCCATATGCAATCCCACCATGAACCAATGCCGGTATAGCTGAAAGTATAACCAGTGGCATTACTACAGATTGTGTTTGTAGAAACCTCAACAAGTTTTGCAAGATGCTATATGCAAATAATCCTGGTATAAGAAACTTCATATAGAGTGCAGCTTTTCTAGCAATGTCTTGTGATTGATGAAGTAACACTAGAATGTGTTCTGTATAGAACCAAATAATTGATATAATGATTGAAAAAATGAAAGATATAATGCAAGAGCCTTGTAGATAAATTCCCAACATGTGATATTCTTTTGCACCAAATCCTTGTCCGCAGAGTGTTTCTAATGCACCACTTAAACCAACCTAAGACAAAGAAGAATAAAACAAAGAGCATACAGTTTAATCTTGCAACAGTATTTAGGTATGTTTGGTTAAACAACTTAATTAAGTGTCTATGGCATAACATTTATCATATAAGTGTTATATATAAGCTTTCTCTATAACAAAAGATAAAGCAAAGTTAATCTGTGTTCATAAGCTATCCTGAAGAGCTTATGTAAATAAGCTGAAAACAATTTATGAAATTCTTCATGAAAAAGTACTTAATAAAATTTTATCTAAATTGGTGCTTTCCCAAATTGACTTTCTTCATGTAAATCTAACTTTTTAGGGAAATAAATTGCCACAAGTTTCAAAACAGAATTTTCATATTAGAGGATCCTTACTCCTTAACATGTGCCCCTACGGCACATGTTAACATTTCCCTTACTTTAATTGATTTATTCTGTCAGCATTCGTGTTTTCATAGGAGAAGTTGTTGCAAGCATTAATGAGCCATTGGTTACATTTCAGAAGAGAAGTATTTATTGTGAAACTAACAGTATCATAAATACTACAACTACAGGCTACAAAAGCAATGGAGCCGAGACTTATAACGTTATAGTAATACTCTAAACATCAATCAGATCTTTAAACAAACCATTGACTTCTCAAGTCTTTTTAGAGGAAATTTCTAAAATAAACAAAAGAAATTTCTGATATTTCCTGTCATATATACAAACATACAAAAAACGTACATTTGACTAGTAATTCATACATAAGCATAGGTTTTTAAAAACAGGGTGTAACGGCGAAAAAAGGCCATTACAAAACGGTATAGGCAGGCGGTGAGTGAGAGGAAGTGGTGAGGGTAATTGTGCAAGGTTGTGATTAATTCACACCGCGACGACCACAATATCTAATGCAACATCGATAACAGCCAAAATCGTGACAACCTTAACGCGACAATGACCACATTTATTAAAATGATGAAGGAGACATCACATATCATGTTGAAGTTGTTTAATCCCATTGTACATGAACAAAACATAATAATGCAAAAATAGTAAATTACTTACCATAACTGCTATGCCAGTGACACTAAACCAAGAGTTAGCAAGAGTAGCACCAGCTAACTGAAGGTCACCAAGATGACCAACAAGCATGACAGAAACCAAAGTGATCAAGTAATAAAATAAATTTGTAAAAATCATTGGTAGTGAAAACATGAGTTGATGTTTGGCTTCCTCAATGTCCAAGATTTTGTTCCACCGTTGCTTCTCCATTTGAGGTTCTGTGTTCTGTCTCTCATTATCATTAGGTGTTGCTGTGCCATCTGAAATGATGATACTTGCTGCCATGTGAATTGTGAAATTATCTTACTCTTCTTTCACGTGTTCTGTTATGATATGTATCAAGTGAGAGCAGTATAGTATTTATAATGAAATGAGAGATGAGAGGGTGAAATAATATGGTCCTTGGATTAAATCAAATCAAATGGTTGAGATTAAATTTCTTTTCCTTTGTCATTTTCTTGTCACTAACCGATTCCATGATGTTGAGAATTCTCCGACAATGCTGAAAAAATGTGACAAAGATGACGAATTCAGCAGGCAAGGCTAAGCAATGCAGGGAGATAGATGGAAGAAGAAAGGTTTCAACGGAATTTGAAACCAAATCGCAACCGTCTAAAAGTGGTGAATTTGAATAAATCAATTTCAAAAACGAATTTTCCGTCTCAATTTATATAACTGAAGAACACGATAAAAAGCAATGTCATAAACTCTATTTCCAAACTGAAAAACCCACCAAATCCATCTAAGCCAAAATACCCTAGATTCACGATTCACTAGTTTCCTCTGATTTCAAATGATTTCATGAATTTTAGATAAATTATGTGCATATGTTGCAATATGTATGAGAAATCTATCAAGGAGTGGATGTGGTAGAGAATAACTAACTGTCTAGAAGCAAAAATGAGTATGTTCTTCACTTTGTGATCCGAAGAGATACATTACCACGAGTCAATTTAGAAACTATTTATTAGCCTTTGATTAAGATAAATTGACGCATGAGATTTGATGTCCGTTGACACCTGGTGTCAATGGATCCTAACTCATATATATATTCTCTGTTCACTAGTATAAACAAAAATTAATATTTTAAATTCATTTAATTAATGATGCATATGATCTTTATTACTCCTTCTTTTCCTTTTTAAGTGTCTTTTTAGGATGAATTTTTCGTTCTTATATAAATGTCTTTTTGGTATTTTAAGGGCACGATTTGTCAATTATACCCTTTGTCAATTACTCTTATCTTTTTCAATAAACTATTTATTTGGAAAACTAAAATTTATTTTCTTAAACAAAGTTTGTTTCTTGTTATCTTCAAATTTAAACAAAATTTTGTTACGAATAATAGTTCCAAGAAGAGTTAAAATTCTATAAATAAGATGAGTAGCAATTGTTAAAAATTTCAAGTGCAAAGTAAAAAAAAGATTTGAGAGAAGAAAAATAAAAGACTTCATGAATGTTCAAAAGGAACAAAAAGTGGAAGACTGAAATTCTAGCGCGTTAGTTAGAATATGCTCTATGTGATGTTCCAACACCAGGTACGCAGAAAACGAATGTTGAGTTTAATGTTTAAACATTATGCTAACAAACATAAAATATGCAGAAATAAAAGACAAGAAAGTAAAAGACACATAAGGTTTGTTGACCCAGTTCGGTGACAAACACACCTACTCTGGGGGCTACCAAGCCAGGAAGGAAATCCACTAGTGTAGTCCTTATTATAAAGTTCTCAGCAAACCACGTTTACAACTTAAGACCTACGACCTACCCGTTTTGATTTCAACCTAGGAACTCCTAAATCTGAGATCTCATCTCACTATCCAACAAACAATCACAGTCCCTGTGATTTTACGATCACAACTCAAAATATTGAAGTTACCTTCAAACACAAACTATTACCTTGCTTCAAAGCTTTGGTGTAGCACAAGTTTACAACTCAATAAACAGTCCTAAGCTTGCATCAAGGCGATACAAGAAAGACTCACAAATAACAAAACAGTCTTAGAATTGCATCAAAACAATACAAGAAAAAATGCACAAATAACACGACTCAACCCTAAAATCTATTCTCTTTGAATGACGGCTTGAAATGAATGAATAGGTCTTGAAGTCTTGAATATATACTGAAGCAGCATGGGCCAATAAGTCTTGAATGAGCTTAAGAACAAAATAAAAAAAAACGGTGACCCGCTGCATAAGTAACAAATAATACACCAATGAATCCTAAAATATTGTCTATACTTTAGGAACAAATCTTCCAGATTATTCTGAGCAGAAATATGATACTTGGTGAACAAGAAATAGGGCGAGGTTTCCTTAAAAAAGATAAAGCGCGTGAAAACCAAGCCACACAAAAAGGGCATACTGAACTAAGTTAGGATGTTAGGAGGTTTCCAACAATATATTTTTTTGTTATATTGTTGGTGTCATTGAAATAGATAATCATGATTAGTTTATTTTGTTATAACTTGAAAACAACAAACATTTATATTTTTAGTTTTAATCAAAATCAAAATTTCATTAAAAAAAATACGGTTCATAATTTTCAAGCGTTAGTCCAATAAAAAGAGCGGAAAGACGGACATGTAAGTGCCCGTCTTTTTCATTAGTATTAATAAACGATGCTGCCACAACAATTAAGTATTACTGGATCCATAAATACAATTAGGCAAGCAATAAAAAAGGCTCCCTAGGACCATTTTTCTATATCTGACTTTGAAAACCAAACTATGCATGGAGAAAATACTTCAACAATTTGGCACGAACAGAGCTTCCTTTACCTTGAATATATATAAGAACATTCATCAGTATTTCCTTAATTTTAATCCATTGTTTTTTGGTGACGTCTCAACCATAATTTTAATCCTTTGTTAATTGGTTACGTCTCAACACGGGACCAGGATTGACTATGCACTCAGGCAGCCCCTTCACCGCACTTGATTGACTTTAATAAAAATAAAAACTAGCATTGCATGTATATTTTTTTTATTTCAACTGGCAAAAAATACGGGCTCTCACGTTTCTGTTTTTTCATTCTTTTTATTTTGCTAACGTTTGAAAATTATGAACGATGTTTTTATTATGAAATTTTGATTTTGATTAAAACTAAAAATATAAATGTTTGTTGCTTTCGGTTATAACAAAATCAAACTAACCATGATTATCACCATGATTATCTGTTTCAATGATACCAACAATATAACAAAAGATATAATCTAAATTCTTTATTTTAATGACATCCACAACAATCTTTATTATTGAAAAAATTGTTTAAGGGTATAATTAAGATAATGAAAATGTAAGTATAAATATTCTCATCTAGTTTATTACATTTTTAAAATGATAAAGGGAAAAAAATCAGATATATATATATATATATATATATATATATATATATATATATATATAGTTTTTTTTTTTTTTTTTATTTATATTTATTTTTTTTTTTTTTTTATATATTTTTTATTATATTTTTAAAAAAAAAAAGAAAAAAAAAAAATATATATATATATATATATATATATATATATATATATATATTCATATCGAGTTTTTAATTTTTTTAATATTTAAATTTATTCTTATTTATTTGTTACACATGTTATTTGTATTGAAAATTGAGGGCATTTTAAAAAAGAGAAAAAGACAGCCCAAAAGAGCTGAAGGGGTTGTTTTCTTTATATATAGTATAGATAATGCATATAAATTATGACAATATCTTTTATAAAATTTTGATTAAAGTTATTTTGATTTTGACTAAAATTATAAGTATAGATAATAAATATTTTGCAATTTTATATTGTAATAATCGATACTTATTTTTTTCAATGATATCAACAATATAAAAATTATAACATAAATTTTTATCTTTTTAAATGACAATTTGTTCAAGGGTATAATTGTAAGTGAAAAAACCACCCGTAAACCATGTATGAGCTCTTTATATATAGTATGATCTTGGCGTCGGTTTAGGGTTTTAGTTTGGTTTTCGTGTTTAGGTTGTTTGGAAAGAGGGGAATAGAAGAATCATTAACAGTAAGCAAGACTTGATGCATCAGTTTTGGGAGAAAATTAAGCTTCTCTGATATTGGTGGCTAAAGGCATATAATGTAAATTTTGTTTTTGGTTATTATCAATGGTGTCTTAATCCTCAAATTTGCCTGAGCTTTGCATAATTGTATCGTTTGCTATGTTCTTTGGTTTCAATTTTGTAACTTTATAAAACTTTGGCGTTCTACTTCGGCACACCTTGTGCTAGGTAGAAATGCTTGTTTGTTGATATTCTATTTTGATTTGTTAAGAAGAAGAAGAAAAAGCACACGTTGGAGAGAGAGACAACAAAAGATGACCGCAAGGAATTTGATTCCCTCCACACGAGGGCATTGATTTTGCTTATATTAATGATATACATCAGTTCTTTTTTCTAAAAGAAAAACCGATATATATATATATATATATATATATATATATATATATATATATATATTCTACAAGAAAAAACCGAGATATATATTTTTTAAATTGGTTATTGTCCGTGCACACTTGTGAAAACTAACCCCTCAAGTCTTACACTTAGGTACGCGGAAAGCTCCATCTAAATATTTTGTCCAACTTTTCTAAATAACTATTGTCTATTGTTAATTTTTATCATTTGTTGCTGCTCTTAGTTGATTTTAATGTATTGGTTAATTTTTGGATCATTTTGTTGTTAGTCTCTACAACACCTGTAATTTTTAAGTCAAGTTCCTAAGCTTTTGTTTAATTTTAGTCCTTAATTTTTTTGTTATAGAGATTAAATTCAAGACTAAAAATATTTATTTTTTCTAAAGTTTTTAAAAATCAAGACAAAAGTTGAGTAATTTTTTTTTTGTAAGGACGAAACATAAAAATTTATAATTTTTAGGACTAAAAACATATTTTATCCTTATATTTAATATGTTGGTTTAATTTTTATTTTTTTTATAGTTGGCCTATGCGTAAATGCTTTGTTAGCTTCGCTGCTGTGGGTTTTTGTCTACTAAACTCCGTCAAGAAACCTATTAAACATAAAAGTTGTGGGCTCTTTCCTTTTAATCGAAATTTTTCCATGTATAAATATAGATTCAATTTCTAACCATTTGCTTAAGGGTTCAAGTCTCAAATCACTTTTTACATTTTCTTTACGTGATCAATACGTTGTTATTTGGATAATAACGTCATCATATAATTATCTATCATAGAACAAAACAGATGTATAGAAGCTCAGAGTAAGATAGTTCACATGGCAGCAAGTGGCATTTCAGATAGCACAGCAACACCTAATGATAACGAGAGACAGAACACAGAATCTCAAATGGAGAAGAAATGGTGGAACAAAATCTTGGACATTAAGGAAGCCAAACATCAACTCATGTTTGCACTGCCAATAATTCTTACAACATTATTATATTACTCAATCACTTTGGTTTCTGTCATGCTCGTTGGTCATCTTGGTGAGCTTCAGTTAGCTGGTGCTACTCTTGCTAATTCGTGGTTTGGTGTCACTGCGGTGGGGGTTATGGTAATTTACAATTTTTTGCATTCGGTTTCAAATATAAGCAATTGTTCAAAGAAAGCTCATGTATCTTGCGTCGACTACATCAACTTTCTTTGCTAAACTTTTGCTGATATTTAAAACCATAATAATATTTTTTGTCTATTTCCATAGATATTGATATGAACAATCAATCCTTGTATCTGTTTATTAATTAGACACAGTCAATCAAAAAACCATTAGATGAAATGTTATTAAAGAACTTCTATATGATATTTGATGTCTGGTTTTTATTAAATTATAAATCTTGAAATTGATAAATATATACATTAAACATACATGCTTATGTAAGAATTGATAGTTTTAGAATATTTAATATAATTTTTTGTCCACTATAATTTTAGTGTTTTCCAAACACATGTTTAGCATTTAAATATCCATAAGCTAGTAAGACTTTGTTTGGGAGTTTGGAGGGGAGGAGGGGAAAGGGTTTTGGGGGTGGAAAATATAGAGGGAAATGCAGAAATCTTTCACATTTTTTTTAAAGAGTGTTTTTTAGAGAATGCGAATGATAAACTAATGTTTATGATTTATATATTTTTAATATTAAAAATATTATAATAATATAGAATAAATTTGAAGAATTCATATAAATCCTCAAAAATTCTCGTTTGAGACAATTTTTTAGTTCCTCCAAATGAGGAGGATTTTGTATTATTATGAAGAAAAATTAACCCCTCAAAGCCCTCCCCTCCCAATGTACTCTATTTCTTCCACTTGCTCCATCCTTTTTTCTAAAACCCTCCCCCCTTTCCCTCCAAACTCGCAAACAAAGCATAAGGGTATTTAAATGTTTAGTATTTACCCGTTTAGCTCACTTATCTTTTGAAACATGTGTAAGTTAATCTTTTTTGTTTTCATTTTTTATTAATATATTTATCCAAATAGGACGTATATGTTGTCACAAGATTAAGGTCATGTTGTTTGCCTTATTATTATTAGGTTGGTTTAAGTGGTGCACTAGAAACACTCTGTGGACAAGGATTTGGTGCAAAGGAATATCACATGTTGGGAATTTATCTACAAGGCTCTTGCATTATCTCTTTCATTTTTTCAATCATTATATCAATTGTTTGGTTCTACACAGAACACATTCTAGTGTTACTTCA
>Ga0228711_1008709_pt1 | contig 14097 bp, 2 predicted proteins | sample MedpolnodulmetaG_2_FD_177996 | JGI IMG/M metagenome (GOLD analysis project Ga0228711, IMG submission 177996) | Root nodule microbial communities from Medicago polymorpha collected in Santa Monica, California, United States - brown nodules | ecosystem: Host-associated > Plants > Roots > Nodule...
TGCATTAATATATTGCTTATTGGTATTTAATCTTATATATTGCATTAATTTAATCTATATTATTACTACTTCATCTATTTCAAATATAATAATCATTTTCATTGTGTAATGTTAACTTTTTTAATAAATTTGTGTCATATTTTGTATCAAAACTACTATTTTAATGTGTATGAGTAATATTAATATTTATAAAAAAAATACATGTTACTTTACTAAAAAAATAAAATTACATGTTACATTTTGGATATCCAAAAACCGATCCAAATTAAACCGCATATATTTGGATCGGATCGGTTTGGATTTTTTTTAACATAATCATCCAAACCGAACCACACGTGGTTTTTATTTTGGATCGGTTGATTTTTTACCTCAAAACCGATCCAAACCAGACCGCGAACACCCCTTAATCAAAAATCGGGTTTTCGTGCTACTTGATCGGATTGCTACGAAACTTCCCCAGAAAATCAAAAAAAATTCAAGGACCATGACTCACATAGAAGGGACTTCTTACGAGACTCCGCCCCTCAAAATCTAAAATTCCATCGTTTAGACCCATTTTTATTTTATTTTTAATTTTTCATATTCTCAGAAAAATCCGAAAAAATTTGCATTAGTTTTATTTGATTTTTAGAATTTGTTGGTGCTGTTTTTATATTTTTATGATTTTATTTGACATGTTTTTAGCATTTTTTTTTACTTAGTTTTTTTGTTGTTTTTAAAAGCAAAACTCAAAACTACTGAAATGAAAGAGTCTGATGGCTGATTATACATAAGAATTGTCCGGATTATAAAATCCGAAATAGTAAACAAGAACCCGGATTTTAAAATTCGGAATGCACAAGGACATTTTTGAAAATTTTACAGGGCGCGGGAGAAGACCATAGGTTGGGAAAAGTAATTCCCCATTTTAAATGAGTTTGGACTTAAATGTGATGTTGAGTTTTCAAGATTAAGTACACTACTATTACTTTTTTAGTCTTGGAAATATTTCTATATCCGATTCTTAATGTATTCAAGGGTTATATGACAACGCTAGAACAGAAAAGAGAAATTTCCTTGTGCAGGAAAAGGAAGTACAACAACAGTTATGAATGAAGGTGGTTCTAGAACAAGGATTGATGGTGGTATTTAAACTGTTTTGTATCAGTGTGTTGTTGAAATTACCTTTTCATTTGAGTTGGGACATTTAAACTGTTTTGTATCAGTGTGTAGTGTGTTGTTGTTATGTTTCTTTATGGCTAGAGAATGTTTTGGTTGGGAGACCATATTGATTAAGAGCATTCTCGTTTGGCATTTGGTCTTTTGTGATGTTCAAACTAGATCATCTTCTTCACTTTTCTTTAAAGGCCTAAACTTTAATATTGTATATTACTCAAACTGTCACTAAATTGGCTTATACTCCTCAGATATCTTCCAAATCCAATGTAGAAATTATTCAGAGATATTATGTTAACAAAACAAACTTTACATCAAAATTCAACAAAACAAAAACCAGAATAATATGTTAACATGTGGGAACATAATAATGCATAAACATAAAGGGGAAACAAAAGTGCTAATGCCAGAATCCATTACATACACAAACTCAAATCCTAAACAATAAGCAACAATTAGTTTAACCATTTAATCAAAAAATCATCATCAATAAAACTAACAATCGCCTTTCAAATGAAATTAACCATTATATTACACTACAAAGAATACAATAACATAAGAAGTTTCACACTTATCCTCATATTCATCTCTTTTGTCCTTTCAATTTTAATACAATGCCATAGCTTAGTACTAAACAATCATAATGCAGAAAATTCCTTTTAATAGTTGGTCCACAAAATCAAATAACAAAAAATTTGTTGGGTTATATCAGACAAACTAAATAACAATTTAAAATGTAGCGACTTGTTCGAGGCCATATTCAAAACTAAATTAATTTGATAGGCACGGAGAAATCGCCAATTGTGTTTGTTTTTGCCAACCTTCAATGCAAGATGCAGCCATAAGTTGACCCTCTTGCTCTGCAAATTGGCTTTAACCCTTCAAATAACTTTCTAAGCAATTTTAGGAATTAAATTATTTAGAGATTTTTTGTAAATGTAGGAACATATGAATGCATAAGGCTGGAGATAAAACAAGGGCCAATGCCAGAATTTCAGTTCCAAATTATCATTGGCAACGTACAGCACTGAAATCACTATCAAATAAGTGAATCGGAGACTCTAAATTGTTGCCTTTTTATATCAACATATTAAAACCCTAAACATATATCACTAAGAATATAATCATTAACTATTTAATCCATAAATCACCAGAAAATAATCAGTCAATTAAATTAACATTCATCTGATTCGCAAGGGCACAAAATTGTTTTTGTTTCAAACTTCCAAATCAAGAACATTTAACACACCTATCACAAAGCCCAAGTCGCCCTTAGTACGGGAAGATCTCAAACATAACTCCTTCGTATGAAACATAGGGAGACAGTGGCTATGGAAATAAGAGTATTAACTGATATTGATCCGGAAGAGAAACAAGTTGATAATGGATAATATTCATTTCTGATAGGAATGTTAAACATCACAAATTCGCACCTGATAATGGATATATTTGGCGTGCTGGTTCAGGTTCCTCCTCCTTTTGGTTCGACATCTGGAGCTCCTATGGTCTCATTGGATCATAGGTTCCTATCATTGACATTCATGATATTCATCTTACCGTGCGTGATGTCTTCACTTATAATGGGCAGCATACGCAGACTCTCTATACCAACCTCCCACAAACAATAGCAGACTTCATAAACAACACTCACATCAAGTTTAACGATAGAGTTAACAACACTTTCATCTGGAACCAGAACATTAATGGTACCTACACCGCTAAAAGTGGATCCGCTTGGCTCCTTGAAAATTCCAATTCAACCACCATTCCTACTACAATGGGTTCTTGGTCTTGGATATGGAAGTTAAAGATCCCTGAAAAATTCAAGTTGCTAATTTGGCTCGCTTGTCACAACGCGAATCCTACTCTTTCTTTGCTTCACCACCGCCACATTGCTCCGTCTGCTACATGTTCGAGATGTGGGGAAGATGATGAAACTCTTCTGCATTGCCTCCGAGACTGCAGCTTCTCTAAAATCATCTGGATCAAGCTCGGTTTTACCACCCAGGACCCCTTTTTCGAAGGAACTGTGCACAACTGGCTTAAAAATAATGCAACTGGTGCTCATTCCTCCACCTTTCTTGCCAGTCTCTGGTGATCGTGGAGACACCGTAATTAGATGTGCCTTAGTCATGATACCTGGTCCCTCACTAAGATTCTGTCACATTCAAAATACTGCTGTTTCGATTGATAGCACTTTCCATGTCGCTCCTGTTCTTCTATCAGACCGCCTGGTTCGTTGGAATAGCAACAACTACAATTGTGGTGTGCTCAATGTGGATGGTAGCTGCTTGGGAACTCCTACTCGAGCTGGTTATGGTGGCATCATCCGGAACTCTGCTGGTTTTTATCTCTCGGGATTTTCAAGTTATCTGGCAGCAACCTCTGACATTTTGTTTGCCGAGCTTTCTGCTATACATCGCGGTCTTCTCCTGGCTGTCGAGGCAGGCATTGAAGAAATGGTTTGTTACTCGGACTCTATGCTCTCCATTAATCTTGTCACTGATCAGGCTTCCAACTTCCATGCTTATGTTATTCTAATCCAAGACATTAAAGATCTCTTTTCCACAAGAAATTTCTCCATTCATCATTGTCTAAGAGAAGGGAATCAATGTGCCGATTTCTTTGCTAAGCTAAGAGCCACCTCTAATGAAGAGTTTACTTCTCATGTTACTCCACCGAACAACCTTATTCCTTTGACCAGGAACGACGCCATGGGAACTTTATTCCCTAGAGCTTAGGTTTTTTCTAATGAAGAGTTTTTTCTTTTTTCTTCTTTTTTTTTAGCCTTGTAACCAAAAAAAAACTCACACAATTGAAGATGTCGGGATTCGAACCCTCAAGTCCAACCTAATAATTTCATACAATCAATGTTCCAATTGAATTGGTACTAGATTCTTCTATAAAATTCAGCTATTTTTTTCCCACAAAATTAAGATATTATATATTGCATTATGTATACCTACGATGAAGTCACTCTTAAATTAGTCATGACAAAATATTTCAAAATAATCATAACAATCTTTATCTTTATCAAAAGTTAGGTCTCTGTCTTTTTCTAATGCCAGAACCTCAGAGTCTAATATTATTGCATTTTCTAAAAAGATCCAAATCCTAAACAAGAAGCAACAATTCATTTAACAATTTAATCAAACAAACCTCATCAATTAAACTAATAATCACCATTTAAATCAAATTAACCAATATATTACACTACAGAAAAGAAGTTTTACACTTATCCTCATATTCATCTCTTATTTGTCCCTTCAATATTTTCAATACAATGTCATAGCTTAGTACTAAACAATCATAATGCAGAAAAGTCCATTTAACAGTTACTCATAAAATCAATTAACAGAAGATTTGTTGGGTTAAATCTGAAAAACTAAATCAACAATTTAAATTGTAGCGACTTGTTCGAGGCCATATTCAAAACTAAATAAATTTGATAGGCACGGAGAATCGCCATTGTTTCTTATTTTTGCCAACCTTCAATGCAAGTACAAGCCATTAGTAGACCCTCTTGCTCTGCAAATTGGCTTTAACCCTTTAGATAACTTTCAAAGCCATTATAGGAATTAGATTATTTAGATTCTTCCTTAGGTAAACAAAAAATATCAGAGAAAACATGAGAAGTTGTAGGAGCATGAGCATCTGAATGCATAAGGCTGATAAAACAAACAAATGCCAGAATCTCAGATCCAAATAATTATTGGCAACGTAAAGCACTAAAATCACTATCAAATAAGTGAATCAGAGACTCTAAATTGTTGCCTTTTTATTTATTTCAACATAATACAATCCTAAACACTAGATTGTTTTTGTTTCAGACTTCCAAATCAAGAACATTTAACACACTTATCACAGATCCAAAGTCCCCCTTAACACCCAAGGGAAGATCTCAAACAGGAAATCCGGAGACCCTCCTATAGAACATAGGGGAACAAAGGCTACGCGAATAAGAGTATTAATTGATATTGAACCGGAAGAGAAACATGTGGATCAATTGAAAATCTTCATTACTTAGGAGAAGAAGACTAGAAGTGGTGATGGAGAGGAGAGAAGAGAGCAAAGGGTTTAAATAGGTCAACAACACTAAAACCCTAATTTCCTTCTTTTTGGGCCTTTTAACCCATATATGATTTCCTCAAAGACTTCGTTATTGCTACTCCCACACCCATGTTTTCATACTCACAACTCAAATTAATGTCAGTGAATTTTTATTTTTATTTAAAGGGAGTGAATAAAATAGGCTGCATTGGTCTTTTATAAATTGAAAATTACTCTTTATGCTTTGTTTACGAGTTTAGAGAGGAAGAGATGAGAGAGTTTGGAAAAAAGTAAGGAGTAAGTGGAAAAAAATAGAGAACACTCGAAGGAGGAGTTTTTTAGGGGCTTATTTTTCTTCAAAATATAAAACTTTCTTCATTTAGTGGAACTAAAAAATTGTATTGGAGGAGAGTTTTGGGAGTTTATGTTAATTCTTCAAATTTAATATGTGTTGTTATAATATTCTTAAAATTAAAAATATACTCTTTCAAAAAACGTGAAAGATTTCTCAATTTTTTCCTATATTTTTGTCCCCTACAAACTCCCAAACAAAGCCTTAGGTTTCAATTTTTTATCCTAACATTAGCAAGACCCCTATCTTAATACATCTAACGGTGGTTAACTGTTGTTGCGTTTTAGTCTAATTTCAAAAAAAACAACGACAACAACTCCCACACTTATTTTATTTTTTTTAAAAAAACTTTTTTATCTCAAATTTCAACAAACAAACGAAATGACATTGATAAAAACATTGCATGTAAAATAACATAAAGCGATATACGATAAAACAAATGATACAATAGAAAATGATATAAGATGAGTGATAAATGATGTAAGATGTTTCAAGAGATTGTTTTAAACTTGATCATGCTGCTCTGCCAATATGAACATGTCATTTGTCATAGTTTTTTGTTGTATTTCATAGCAAATGAACCAAACATGTCTATTTTTACAAGCTTATGTGCATCGTAGACCACACAAACTGTCAATGCAACCTAAACAATAAAAAATCAACTACAATGTCGACAATTAACACTTGCTGGCACCAACGATAGTCAACATCCGCTAGCACCAAAGGCAATTAACTGCCGCAATCCGACAACTCATGAATCAAACGAGTCGAACTATATATAACTCAAGTTCAGCTCATTTTGTTAACGAACTTAATTTTCAGCTCATTTGGTTTATGAACCAAGTTTAACGGATCAATTGTCGAATCGAGCCTCGAACTTTATTCGACAGGTTCAGCTCATTGCCAGTCTTAGCCTCAACGCTCTGGTAACAGAGACAAAACCTAAGTTTCTGTCAAGTCAAGTTTTTTAGCCTTCACAAATTAACACATTCGTTCATTATTAATTCTTTTTTCAGACATTCATAATTCATTCAAAAATTCAACAAATTATCAGAAAACATATTTATTCATACAAAAATTGTTTACAACCAAATCAAAATCCAACAAAATTCAAATAAAAAATAACTTCAAATCCAAATCAAATTCATTATTTTCAGCCAAATATCAAGAATAACTTAACATAACACTAAATCCCCATGGATTGTCGCCTCCTTTTGGCTATCTGATATGTAGTGGCCGAAATCATCGCATCATCTTCATGACAAGAACCCTAAGCAAGTTAAGTTGTGAATTGATAGGCGTATTCTCTTCATTATGATCAAGAATGATTAAGTAAGCAAGTATCAAGACAAGTTATCATTTATGGTCAAGACCATAAAGTAAGATGTAGGTGTCGTGTCTTTCCGTTGTCCACGCTAAGGGGGATACGAGAGGTTCTCGCCAGGGGAACGGGATACGCTCCGCAAGGTAGGCCCGCACGTCACAGAGGGAGTCTGATGTACCTTAGCTAGGTTTTCATCGGTCAAGTAAGGGATTAACTTCCGGGGTTACTCCACTCGGGATTAATCCGTAAAATGAACCAAGATAATATTGTTTGTTCAACGCTAACCTCTAACATAATGAATGAACATGTTTATGAATATGATTACGATATGTTTCGAATTAAGAACAAGCTTATGCAATTAAACAAGTTATGAAGATATACTGTCGACGATCTTAGTGACTCCCCGACTGTCCGGTTTAGGAACATGTCATGAATGAGTTATATTTAGGTCTTGATGCGTTTAGTGTATCATGACATAGCGGTCTTAAGTTCCCTTGACCGCCATGACATCTAGAGTAAGACAAGCCTCATGAGTTATGAGATGAAGAACCTATGACGGACCTAGTATGCACGACCGTCTAGGAAAGTAAGTCCACACACGTATAATCAACCGGCAGGTTGTACTGTAGATACGTGGTAACCCTAGGTATTCCCCGAGGTTACCTATAGCCTAGGATTAGGTAGAACTCACCGAGACATTATGTCTCATCCCAATCCTTATTTGTTTCAGATCAGCATGTTGGTTTAGCAGGATGTAGCAAGCTTGTGACCGAATGGATATTCACCAATGTGCTCGTTCGTACCCGTTGCAGGATGTTATGGACTTTAAGGATGTATTTTCTATGTTTTGGACAAGTAGTATCATATTGTTGTATAAAATATTCATTCGAAGTCTTTATGTTGTAAATTTTAATGTATCCAGTACTGAAGATAATGCACATGCTAAACTTTCTAGATACGTTTAGTGTGGGCGTTACAAAATACCTTCCTTTTTCCTCAAGATCTACTTGCATTCAACTACCCTTTGGTTTTTAGGTAGCTTCACAAGTTTCAAAGTTTGGTTCTTCTCCAATGACTTCATCTCTTCATTAGCTGCCTTCAACCAATCCTTGTTTTCTTTGCTCTGATGAGCAAAACCGCAAGTGTACGGTTTTACCGAAGTAGTAAAAAGAGAGTATCGTTCCAACAGAGAGTTGTTCAATTTGATTGAATTTTAAGAGATGATTAGAAGAGAATTTGATTGTAAAGATTGAGTTTTTAAAGGATTAAAACAATAATAATAAAAAGCGCCTTAAGATTATTGGTTCATCGTAATGACGAATCCTTCACAAACAAACCCAAAACCATGACTTTATATTCGACCTACTTTCTAAAGACAAGTTTCTCTTTAGCGTATCAAAGCCTCTCTCGAGGTGCAGTGAGTGTGTTCCTCTAGCAACCACGCATATTCTCATGGTTAATTGCTATTAGAATCCTTGAAGAACGAAACTTTATATGTCTCAAGGTTTGCTAGACTATTCTCATGTTTCGCAACCCTTGTCTAAATTCACTTGTTCCAATATCAAAGATCCGCTTTCGCATTATGAATTGATATTTGAGATGATGAATTAACAAATACTAACCCTCCGCTTTCGCATTATGAGTTTAACATTTGTTAATTCATTATAAAAACGGTGAATTAGATTAGAAAGTATATTTATATAAAATTAGGGTTTATGGTTTGGTTTGATTAGGATTACGTCATTAGACTTATCCAACAATCCCAAGACAAGAAAGGTCTACTCACTCATGATCATCGTAGCCATAGAAGAGGAGAAGAAGGACATAAAATAAATAACAAGAAAGTAAAAGAATAACTTTTATTAAGAAAGACAATTGTCACTATTGAATTTCAAGAACAAAAGATGATTTGTTGTGATAGCTAGCTACTCTATTTATAGTTTACAATGACTTAAGCCCTAAGAAATATAACAATAGAATGTTCCACGAGAAACCATGGGCTTTAAGGTCAGAAGTAAACTAATAGGTTGCTTGTCCGGGAAGCAAAAGCAGCAAAAGAGCACTTTGAAGGTTGGCACGGTCGTGCTGCTGGTGGCACGGGTCGTGCCATGTATCTGACTTTGGTGAGTGACCTATTTTTGTCCCGTGTTTCGTATTTTCATCCTGAATCAGCTCTTAATCCTCTTTCTTTTGCTCCAAGACTAAATCTTTAGATATTTGTTCCAGAAATATAATAATTTGCAGTTGAAGTAAAATAATTCTAAAACGAAATAATATTTAAATAAAACTAAATCAAATCTAAATAAAATAGACTCAAATAACATATTAAAAACACTAATTTATTGACTCATCATGCTCTCAAATGCCTCCTTGAAGTTCCTTGGTTCCAAGTCTTGTAATTCTTCAGCCAAATACAGGGCATACCACACCAAGTCTTGAACTTCTGATTTTAAATGTTTATATTTGTAGAAACAATTTTTATATACATATATGAGAATGTCGATATGTTAAAATATTAGAAACTTATGATTATTTTCTATAGATAATATTAAATAAATTTTTACTTTATATGAAAAACATCATTTAATGTTTGCTGGACGAACATAAACTTAAGGAGATCATAATTTTTTTTAATAAGGATGAATATGAAATTTTGTTGGACTTCGATTTTTATATATTGTTAATAGATAGGTATTCGTGGAAGTTGGTTGCACTTGTGATTATTCGTAATTAATTTATAAAAGAATTATAAAAAAAACAAATAAATTAGTTTCATAGTTATCCATGAAAATTGGTTACAATTGTGATTATCCATAATTAATTAATAGTTTAAAAATCAAATTAAACTTTGCAAAATAACCATTATGCACATAAAATTAAGGAGATCCTGAGTTTTATATATTGTGTAGACTAATTTTTTTCCTTTTCGCTTTTTTAACTGATTTTTGAAAGGACTTCGATTAAGGCATAATTTATCATGGATTTGAGGCCCATATGTCCTCAAAATCCTCTCTTTTCCTCTAATTCATCTCAACTCTCATTAACATATTGACTTATATATTTACAAATAAAAAAAATCAGTTGATAAAATCGAGGCCACTTGTAATTCAACAAAGCTCAAATAAAATAAACCAATTATTTTTTCCTTAAAAAAAACAATTATTTTTGTTAGGTCAATTGTAATTTCTGGCTCATATTAGTTGTATAAAATAACATAGCACTAACAACAAACATTATAATCATTCTCTAAAAAAACATTATAAACTTTTTTTTGCCTTTGTACAAACTAATAAAAATAACAACTTTGAAAGTTGATAAAAATATTCGTTTGAAGTTGTTTTTGTTATATATTTTTGTTATTAGAACATATATCTTTTCTATGTTACTTATAATGATGAATATTTTTTTTATGTTTATGGATCTTATTTTCAATTTAAAATTAAAATAGACAAATTCTCTTGCTCAAGTTCAGCTCATTTGGTTAATGAACCAAGTTTAATGAACAAATTGTTGAGTTGAGTTTTGAACTATGTTCAAATTGACTCAGTTCATTGTTAACCCTAATTGTGAGTTTGGTTTTTTCTTGGTGGAGCATTTAATGATTTAAAGAAAAATGAGGTTGTTAACCCTAATTATAAGTTTGAGTTCCAAAGTTCGAGTCGACTCGGTTCATTTTTTCACCTTCAAAGATAATTGCAGGGGTTGTTTATCAAAAATTCAAAGTAAAGCGACTAGAGCGAAGGAATAGCAAAAAAGATTTTGCAGAGTAGCGTTTTTTTCCTGCAAAAAGATGACGTAGCCTTGACAAAGATGAAAAGGGAGTACCTCTAGGAATTTACGCCTTGTTTGGTATGTGAGAAACACAGCAGAGAGAAAGACATGGGAGAGAAGTTGAAGAGAAACATGCAACTTCTCTTGTTTGGAACATCAATGAAATTGTGAAGAGAATAAAATACCGTGGGACCCACACCTTTTTGAGTTCTCTCCAAATTGAGAAGAAAGTAGGTGGAGAGTGCATTTATCAACTTTTAACGGCACTTTTGTACTTCTATTAATAATACACACTTCTCTCTTTTCTATTTCTCTTCTCTCTTATACCAAACCACCCATTAAATCTATTGTATTTATCATATAATTCTCTCGTGTCATTCTCTCTCACATTTTTCTTTCTTCACAACTTCTCTTCCATACCAAACAAACCGTTAGTGTTGTTTACCATATCCTTTTACTTTCGGCAATCTAATTATGATATATGAATAATTCACAATTAAACTCAAAAACTAACCACCCTCTGGCATTCTTGTTTAATCGTATGTGATGAATTGTGGTGGGTTATTGTTGTTGCTAAAATAAGACTGTGAGGTGGTGGTGGTAGAGCCGGGAATAGAGGTGGTGGCTCTTGAAAGGGATAGACTACGAGGAGAGAGCTGGTGGCTCTTGTAACCTTCCTTATTATTTTTTTTAATTCAACAAATAGGCAATGTATTTTTTTTGTTTTTTTAATTAAAAAATTATACTCAGTTGCGAAGTGCCACATTTACATATAACTATAAGATACGGGCATTTTAATGACTTATGAAGTGCCACATTTACACGATGATATCGTTGAATTGTCCATTTAACAGTTAGTCAAAAATTGTATTAGCAGATGTTTTTTACGTTTTATATCAGTAAAACATAATTTTTATACCAATTCTCATCTTTTTTGTCCCTTAATTGCGATGCCATGCCATAGCTTAGTACTAAGCAATGATAGAATAGTCCATTTTATAGTTATTCCATTAAAATCAACAGAAGATTTATATCAGAAAAACTAAATAAAAAATTTAAAATGTAGCGATTTGTTCGAGGCCATATTCAAAATTAAATAAATTTGATAGGCACGGAGAAACGCCATTGTTTCTTAATTTTGCCAACCTTCAATGCAAGTACAAGCCATTAGTAAGACCCTCTTGCTCTGCAAATTGGCTTTTAGACTTTCAACAACATAATAAACAATTGAAGAAATTAGATTATTTAGAGATCTTAAAAGTACACATAAGGCAACGAATATCCTGAAAATGTAGGAACATATGAATGCATAAGCCTGGGGGTAAAACAAGGGCCCATGCCAGAATTTCAGTTCCAAATTATTATTGGCAACGTACAGCACTGAAATCACTATCAAATAAATGAATCAGAGACTCTAAATTGTTGCCTTTTTATTTATCTCAATATACTAAATCCTGAACACTAAAATAACTATTTAATTCAAAAATCACTAGCTAAATGAAATCAACCAATCAATTAGACTAAAATTCATTGGATTGAGAAGGGCACAAGTTTTGTTTCAAACTTCCAAATCAAGAACATTCAACACACCAATTACGCAGCCAAAATCACCCTTAGCATTCATGGGAAGATCTCAAACAGGACTCCTTCATATGAAAGGTAGGGCGACAAAGGATATGCAAATAAGAGCATTAACTGATATTGAATTGGAAGAGAAACACCATATAATCATAAGTCACATAACCATAAGTGACCAATAATAACCAAAAATTAACCCCTCAATTAGACTAACATTCATATGCTTCACAATTCAAAAAATTGTTTGTTTCAGACTTACAAATCAAGAACATTTAACACACTTATCACACAACCAAAGTCACCCTTAATATTCAAGGGAATATCTCAAACAGGACACCCTCACATGGAACATGGAACATAAGGGGACAAAGGATACGGAAATAAGAGTGTTAACTGATATTGATTTGAAAAAGAAACAGTTATAACTAACTATTGGGTAAGACCAATGTTTAATCAAAAAAGAAATTTCAAAACACTGATATAAACTTTTAAATCATAGTTACGATCAGATCCAACATAAGCACCGATTTAACATTAAATTAAAAATATAGCAACATCTGAATGCATAAGCCTGAAGAAAAAATCTAAGGCAAATGCCAGAATCTCAGTTCCAAATTGTTATCGGCAACGTACAGCACTGAAATCACTATTGATTGAGCGAATCAGAGACTCTAAATTGTTGCCTATAGAAGCTCAAACCCTAAATCAAATCAATATCAAATCAAATAAAACAAGTAAATTAAAAATAGGCTCAGATTGTATAAGTTGGCATCAACAAGCTTATCTAGCTTTCAAAGTTTGATGGTATACATAATTCATCATCACTGCCACAAATTGTATAAACAAAGAAATGAAAAAGATTTTGAAAAAATTCATGAGAAATTGAAAAGAGTTTTTGAGCGATATACTAGACTAGATGCGGTGATTGAGAAAGAATATGAGAGTGAAGGGTTTAAATAGGTAGGGAAGAAAGCAACAACGAAACCCTAATTTATCTTTTTGGGCCTTTCATTTGTGGAGGTGTTTTCGTTTAGTGTTTGCTATCCCTATCCCCACTTTTTCTTACCTACACCTCTAATTTGTTTATTTTGGTTCTACCCACACTTGTAATTTGTTTTTGAGTGAATATTCATTGTGGTTTTATAAGAGTTTATTTGATTAAATTTTGATTTTGAATAGATTAATTTTGAAAAATATTTTAGTGAAGAATTAGTTGAGTGCAATGTGGTTTTGTTTAAAGACATTTACGTAAATCATTCGAGTTTAGAAGTCATGTTTGGAGTCAAAAGTTATCGATCTTATTTTTAAGTTCGAATAAATTTTTGATAAAAATAAAAATTAATTTTGAGTTAATTGCTTTTGTAAATATGATTTTAGTTAAAAATGAGTTGAATTTTTTAACCTTATGAGCTTAGGAGGCCGGGCGCAACCCCTAATAAAGATTAGGTCATGCACAATCCATATCAACGCTGCATAAATGAGACAAACCCAAATTTTTAGCTCAAAGGATAAAATCTTATGTCGAAGCATCATCCAAATGGGATGATGTGGGGCGTAAGGAGCCCCTAACTTCATCATCAATGATAAGCACATCAAGAGATAAGAGTTTTAGAAATCTAGACGTGGCTCTACCGTTCCACAAGTTTTGGAACTTGTTTCGCTCAGAAACGTGCCTTTGTTATTTTAGCTATCAAATACACAAATGTGTGACCTTTTATTCCAACATGACCTCAACGACATATGAGTGATGATAAAAATAACCAATAACGTAGTTAAACTCATAATCACTATGAGTAAGGGGTTCGATTCTAGGTATGATCATACATTCTTACCCTATCTAAAAGCCTACTTATACCTTTGTGGGTAA
>Ga0228711_1008710_pt1 | contig 14096 bp, 8 predicted proteins | sample MedpolnodulmetaG_2_FD_177996 | JGI IMG/M metagenome (GOLD analysis project Ga0228711, IMG submission 177996) | Root nodule microbial communities from Medicago polymorpha collected in Santa Monica, California, United States - brown nodules | ecosystem: Host-associated > Plants > Roots > Nodule...
AAAAGTTGATTAATTTAGTTGTTTGGTTGATATAAACATTGAGAAAAACCAACTCATCTAAAAAAATTATATGAAAATATAGTATATAGATTTCACGTGTAGAAATAGATATATGCATACATCAATTAATAACCATGAAAGATCATCCTGTCTTTTAGAAGAAAAAAATGGAGCGAAGGTTATCCTGCCTTTCAAATTTTAAATGAGTTTGTCTAAGAGGTACCTATACTTAACCGAACTTTGGGTACTAAAATTTACCAAAAAAAAAATATACTTGCATATTTCACATCCGCTGCAAAAACGGACTTCAAAATGACAATATGAAACAGAATCTTTCGTGCAAAAACTAGTATAATAATAATCACTTCAAAATAAACTACTCATGTAAAATTTCCACAAAGATCATTATTGCAACAATTCATTGATTTACCTACTATTTAAGTATCTCAATTTAGGGAAACGATAAATCACCTCAAATTAAGCAATAAAAATGAGATGATCCACTCTTACGGAGATAGGAAAAATTGATGCATGACATTGATAACATTCTTTGCCATGTTTTGTTGGTCAAAATGTCATGCCTGAAATCGGTTTCCGGCTGATTCCTCAAAATTTATGAGTAGGCTAGAGGCAGGGGTACATGGATAATAGAAAACTACCAGCTAAGCTTCCATCAGGCCCTTTTAGCAAAATCATCAGTATCATCATTGTCATTGATTGAGTCCTCGACATCATCACCATCGCCAAAATTTCCATGGATCGAGTCTCCGTCACCTCCCAAGTCCTCATTTACATTACCACCGTCTTTGCTATCAAATTGGCCACGGCCGCCATATTCCATCCCCCCACTTCCATCATATCCACCAGCAGAGCCAATGCCGCTACCTGCATCGTCAATAAAGTAATCAGGAAAACCACCATTAGCATCATAATAATTCTTAGGGATACCAAAAGAGAAATGCTAACAACACTTTCTTTCTAACTCTCTTAACACTTGCTCTCTCTTTGGATGAAATTAACGTGGATTCCACACTTAGAAAATGGATCCCACATAAAGTGGTGGGATTCATATTGATTTTACCCAATGAGAGAGCGAGTGCTAGAGTGTTGCTAGCACTCCTTAGTCATCATATGAAAATACTTGGAGCTTTCGGTATTTCCTGCATTCATTATTTTTCCATTTTCAAAGCCCTCACTTATATAGCCCTTAGTTAAACAAGAGTAAGGGTCCCTCACTTATATAGCCCTTACCAGCATTGTTAGTTCCAAAACTGTTAGGAGCAGAATAGTTACTACCCCCATAATTGGCACCTGGCCCAGAGCTACCTCCACCATAGCCGCCACCCCCATAACCTCCATCTACATTTCCACCATAGCCACCGCCACTTGAAGCACCACCGTATGGAGAGCCACCATAAGCACCTGCATACCCAGCTCCACCACCGTATGTTGCATTACCATAAGAACCGCCGCCGTCGCCATATGCACGGGGCCTTTCATTAGCGTAATTTACCCTAACCCGACGACCATAAAGATCCTGAAAGTTCAAAACAGATAAAGAAACACTAGATTAAGAGTGATAACATAGTGCCAGTCATTAAATTTGCAAAATGACAAAAAGGGTTAATAGATGAATCAATTGATAAAACTACACAATGATAAACATCGCCAAGAAAAAAATACATTTGCACACATCACCTATGATTAGTTAAAAATGTATCCACGTAAAACAGAAGTAGAATTATCCTACTTTAAACTTGCTATCATGTGAAGGAAAACTAAGAAAGCTTGGAGAAAGGTTGTCAGTTTCTTTGGGTTTTCTAGCAATCGACTAAAATACCTGTCTTTAGTTTGAAAAATTTAAGTAGAGCTACGATGTTATTACTTTCATCAAGACCCGTACTCTGACACGTAAAATAAAAAAGAAATTATAAGCAGCGTAAAATTAGATGATTCCAGAATACAACAGTGATAGCCAATGCGACAGTCCAGACAGACATTGACCAACATCTAGATATGCCAAAATAAGGCTAATAAGTATGTATAGCATGGTTTCAAATTGTGCTTGCGATCGGGATGCAGTTGCCGCCACTGCAATTGCAGGTATTGCGGTTGTTGTGGTGTGACTTATCTTTAAAATCTCAAATCTCCTATTTTCCCTCACATATCTCACCTCTCCCTCTTCACCAACATAAAGTAATATGAAGATTGGAAAATCATTTTCATGAGCACTATAAAGCCCCTCGCAGTCAGATGCAGGCAACAATGTGATGGGGACTTTACAGTAATTAGCAAAACTACTACAATCGTGGTGTTATTATGCAATTTAGATGCATTGCATGATGAAGTCAGCAATTTAAAACCATGATCTATACATAATAAATAATCGAAGGAATTTTTAAAGGATTCTATAAATTGGTCCACATTACTTGTTAAGGACGAAGTACTAAAGAGCAACATTAATTCAAACTATCAACAGGTTAAAAGAAAAACTGCATATACAGCCCTCATATTCCCACAAATTAAACGGCTTAAATATTTAGCTTCAGCAAACGGACGTGATCATTTCAAATGGCCGGCACATTATTGCTATGAAAGCATAATTCTTATAATAACAACTCTATATTACCTGACCATCCAAGGCCTGAATGGCACTAGATGCCTCCTCAACTGAATTGAATGTGATAAAGCCAAATCCTCTGGATCTACCACTTTCACGATCCATAATTATCCTTGCTACAAAGAGCGTGACATTAAAGAGATTATTACCAAATAAAAAACAATTGCAATAATTAGACAAAAAAGTATACATGACAAAAAGAAAGCATTGAGTCAAACTATATTTACCGTCAAGAACTTCACCATATCTTGAAAAAGCTTCCCTCAAACTTGGTTCATCAGTTGAATATGAAATACCTGCAACGGACAAATGTAAAATACCTGTGTGTGTGTGTATATGTATATATATATATATATGTAAAGTATAAACCATTTTGATGTTTTAGTTATGTTTGTGGGTAAGCTTTTTTATAAAACCATTTTGATACGAATAATTTAGAGAGTATTTTTTTTAGATATTTCTAACCAAACTATGCTATATTGTGTTTGTTATTTTTTATTTTTTTTGTGGTGGCCGCGGTTTGAACCTTGGACCTTGCATATATAATGCATTGTCCCTAGTGGCGGAGCTAGAAATTTTATCGAGCATGGGCAAAATTTTGACCGCAAATTTACATTTGACTTAATATATAAATAGTCATAGATCGAAGTAAAAGAGACTCGTCATTTTGCCGATAAAAGTACAATTTGAAATAAGAGAGATGAAACATAACCTGTCAATAGCGTGCTAAATAAGATTAGGAGGTAAATGCCCTTTCTGAGACCTCTTTACGGTGAATGTTCAAATTATCAAAATCATCAGGTGACTTGAATATCTCCCGCTCGATATAACATATCATCAAGTAACTTGATTTTATGTCTTTTTGTCTAATAAGCTATTTTGAATAGTGATTCAAATTTTGTTATCATAAATTAAATAAGCAATGGACTATATATAAATTTTAATTTCTGTGAGTATTGAGTATTGGTTTGGGTGAATGGTATAATAGTTCATAGTTAGGGAGAATTATTCTAGTTAAGCCACTTCAAGAATTTATTCTAAAAATTGAATATAGTAATCAATTTCCAATTCCAATGATATTGATTATAATATTTTATTATATTGATTAAACTAATTTTAGTGATAATTTTATGAATTATTCATTTTTAGAATTTATAGTAGTTTTTTGATGGGGTTGCCAAATATTTTCAGAGTATATATGAAACAGTTCGAAGAAAATGACAAAGTTATGACTGGTGCAGTGGTTTATTTTCTTTAATCTATCAATGAGGTTGGCGGTTCAAGTCCCTCTTCAACCTCTTTTTTGAATAAAATGTCATTAATACAATTGAAAATATAAAAAAAAAATAATAATAATTAGGCTAACAAGGATCGAACTCACAACCTTTGAGAGTTAGGCCGCGCTTGAAACCACTGCGACACCAATGTAACTTATGTAACAATATGCATAATATGATAATTATAGGAAACTTGGGTGATGCAGTGCTTATATGGGTCTCCAAGAAGTTCCGCCACTGAGTATGGGATAAGACCGGGCGCGTGCCCAGGCTAGCTGGGTGGTAAATCCGCCCCTGATTGTCCCTACCAAGAGCTAAGCTCACGAGGACTATTTGTTAATTTGTTTAAAATTATATGTAGAGATTTTGTATTTTCCCTCATGTTGAAAATGGTTTTCTTCAAAAGCTAATCCAATTGGTTTTTTCATAAAAAAAAAAAATTTAAATAATTTTGAAAAAGAGGCTACACACAAACATAACTAAGACATCAAAAAAATGATTTTTTTTAAAATCATAAACAAGGATAATAAGGTCTTTCAAACGCACCCCCTATAAACAGCTTTGTGGTTGGAGCAGAACACATGCATCTTACAGCCTGGAGAGCAGATGGGGCTGGACGCAATTCCGAAACAATCTTCCGGTTTACCCCTTGTCGTAGAATATTCCCAAGTTTACCAAAGAAAGCCATTGCTGTAACTTGTAACCTGAAGAAAACCATAAACATCAGTGACTATATTATGTACAAATTAATCAATATCCAAAACAACACAAAAACCCTATTTTTACTACAACATCGAAACATCGGAAGAAGAAAAAAAAACAGAGTGAAGAGAAAATCAAAAACCTAGAAACAGTTATTCGCTTTAGTTCATAACACTAATTTCAAAACGAATTAAAATCATCTACTCACGATCTCTTAATTACGCTAAAAGAAAAGAAAAATTAAACCATTGGACTTAAACGGAAAAACAAAAATTGAACAAATTAAATCAGTTAACAGCTCGATTAACAGCAGAACGAAGCATGGTAAAAAAAAAAAGGATCGATTAGTCCAAAATGAAACGAATCAGAAAAATTGAAACAATGGTAGACATGAACGAATAGAGAGAAGCACGATGAAAATTGCGTGTTCGAGAATTACCTGCGTTTTATTTTGAGCTTGTCTGTGTCTTAAACCCTAACCAAGATATTTGTATTTTTTTTTTCTGGTTAAGGAAATGGGTTTATGTAGATGCAGAGAAGCATTTCAAAATGCACCTATTTTGCTTCTCTTTTAAGAAAGGTAGGCCTGGGCCCATCATCACTGCAGAGTTGCTATTTGTACCCACCATAAGTGTTTATGCACCAAAAACAACAAAGAGTTTAAGGGATACTCAAGAACACTTTCATGAGATAGTAAGGGATCTCTTATGGGTGGTCACGGGTTCAAATTCAGCCATGCGAATGCAACAGTGTAAAATCAACCGTGAACATCCATACTTAAACCTTGTATCATTTGGATTATAGCGACAATGTATATCCTTGTATATTCATTGTCGCTATAATAATCCAAAAAATATAAGGTTTACTTGGTGGTTAGGTAGGGATGTTCACTTTTGATTTAAATCGATTTTGGTCAAACTCATTATCCGACCAAATCAAACTTTATTTGTTTTGATTGAGTGAAAAAATGTATTTTTTTATGTCAATTCAGAACAAATTCAAACCCGATAATGAGTGCGGTAGTTTGGATTGGATCAACAAATCATTAAACTTAACTTTAAACATAAAATAAAAAATAATTAATTAAATTACATTCTATGGAGATGTAGTTTACTAATTAAGGTGTGGTATATTTGTTTGCAAATCTCTGCGCAAGTTTGCATGGAGAGGTGCAAATAGTAACTATCCATAAATGTGTTGTTTAGGCCTGACCCATTATTGGAGAATCAAGGAAGAAGCATCCATAACAGTAAGTCAGTAACACAACACTTTCTGCTTTCGATCTGAAACTCTTGGTTTCGCAACAATGGCAGAAACCCGAAGAACTTCATCATCTTCAACAACCGTTCTCGATAGTTTAGGCGAAGAAATCGTTAGAATTATCACTCCCGTTTCAATCTGCATGTTCCTCGTTGTAATCTTAGTCTCAATTCTCAACACAAACGATTCTCCAACAATCTCCACCATAGCCAACATAGCATACGACGAAACAACCTCAGATTCTTCCTGGGACAAATTCCTAGGCGCACTTTTAAACTCTCTCTCCTTCGTTGTTGTCGTAACTTTCGCCACTTTCTTCTTAGTCCTTCTTTTCTATTTCCGATGTATCACGTTCTTAAAACTCTACATGGCTTTTTCTTCTTTTGTTGTATTAGGTTTTCTTGGAGGTGAAATTTCGATTTTTTTGATTCAACATTTTAGTGTTCCAGTTGATTGTATAACGTTTTTGGTTGTTTTGTGTAATTTTGCTGTTGTTGGTGTTTGTGCTGTTTTTATGTCGAAAATGGCTATTTTTGTTACGCAAGGGTATTTGGTGGTTATTGGAATATTGGTTGCATATTGGTTTACTATGTTGCCTGAATGGACAACATGGGCTATGCTTGTTGCTATGGCTTTGTATGATCTTGCTGCGGTTTTGCTGCCTGTTGGGCCTTTGAGGCTTTTGGTTGAACTTGCTATGTCGAGGGATGAAGAAATTCCGGCTTTGGTTTATGAAGCTAGGCCGGTGAGTAATGATTGTATGGATCCTAGGGTTATTGAGGCTCGGAGGAGGTTATGGAGAGAGAGAAGGATTGAGAGTGCAATTCTGATAACTGAGAGTGGAAATTCAGTGTTGGGTAGTGGCGGACTTAATGTTGAACAATCATCACATTCCAATTCAGACGCAAATACTGTTCTAAGTACAAATTTAAATGAGAGTTTGACTCCGGAAAATGGTTCAAATTTGAATTCTAGTAGCACTTATGGCACACGTAATTTGGTAAGAGCCGAAGAGGGGCGAGTGCGGATTCAAGAAACCGATTCAGATCTTGCCACACCCTTGATTGATCATGGTGTGAATGTGCGGGTTCCTAGAGGAGAAGATGCGCTGTCGAATGAGAATTTGATGTTGGAGGGGATTGGATTGGCTTCATCCGGTGCAATCAAGTTGGGGCTAGGTGATTTTATCTTCTATAGTGTTTTGGTTGGCAGGGCTGCAATGTATGATTTTATGACCGTGTATGCATGTTATCTTGCAATTATTGCTGGTCTCGGCATAACTTTGATGCTTTTGGCTTTATATCAGAAAGCGTTGCCTGCTCTACCTGTGTCAGTAGCACTCGGTGTGTTGTTTTATTTCTTGACCAGATTGTTACTTGAAGTATTTGTGGTGCAATGTTCCTTGAATCTATTGATGTTCTAAGGTTATAAATTATATTGCTTTGGCTCAGTTTTTTGGCTATAAAGCATATTACATTATTATAGCCAAAGGTTTGGGCTTAAAGTTTCGCCTTTTGTTGTAAGTCTCTCTAAACCTGTAATCTTTTCTTAAACTACTAGTTGTTTTGTACTCTTTTCTGTTTGTTAACTAGAAAACCCATATTTAGGATCTGTGACCACAAATATTTCATTCCTTCCTATAATCCCCGTTTGTAAAGTACCAGTGTCGAATAACCCAGAATATATTGTCTTTAGCTATTGTGTTATTGTGTACTCTATCTCCAAATATATAGCATTGGTTGACCAACTGATCTTGTAACATAAAATTTATATCGCTCTATTGAAAATCCTTACTCTTAAAACATGTTTTTTCTTGTTCAAATAGCTATAGTTTGGTATATAATTTGGATGCTCGATAAATCTTTTACTTACAAAAGAAGAATGCTACTACAAATAGGGACATAATTGTACCTAGTCTGAGCTAGTTCGTTATTGATTTAAAAGACATGAGATATTTGCTATTCAGATAGCAGAAGCAAGATAGAGAGGAGGTAGGAATGCCTATCAGTTATAAATGTAAAGCGTGTGATATATTTTTTATATTTGGTTTCATCAACTTGAATCATTAGGTTCCGAAAGCAGATTTATAGTTTAATTGCCTAGTGTGAGGATTAATATGTTGGAATTTTGATGTGAGCTGTTCATGGGTAACACGATAACATTGTCTGTTACAATTAGCTGGTATTTAAGCTTGTTTTAAATAATAGTTAGCTTTTCTTTCATTCCACTACAGGGAAGTATTTGTGACAACGGCTGATTTGGTACTATAGTGGTATCTATATGTATTAGATGCAATTCTGAATTCACCTTAACTGTCCTACTATTATATTGCGTTTTTCTCTCTTCCTCGCCACCAACCCCCATCCTTTTACATAAGTTGGTACCATAACATTGTATATTTGCTCAAAACATTGTTGCAGACTATTGAAATTCCAAACCAAGTGGTTAAACTCAAGTAGTTATTGAGCTGCAGTTAAGGTTGAATTGATGAAGAGTACTTGAGTTCAATCTCTTAGTTGAACTATCATTGGTCAAACTTGCCTCGAGGCCGAACTCCGAATCACCAATGCAATCCCCCCTTTTTTCCTTTCTGAGAAACCTTCTGAGCTATGATCAGTAGTTTGATTTTGATGGCATTTATTAAACTAGTTGTTATGCATCCTTTTCTTTTCAATAATTGTCAACTAGAAAACATCTAGCATACTGCAGATTTAGGATCTGTGACCACACATTCCATTCATTACTCCCTAGTTATTTTTGAAGTAGAATAATTGCCAAATAACCCAAAATATATTGGCTTTGGCTGTTGAAATCAATATAGTGTGTGCTTTATCTTTAAATACATATCACTGCTTGATCAGTTGCTCCTGTAACACAGCATAACTATCGCTCTATTGAAACTCCTTCTTACTCTTAATAATGTTTTTTTCTTGTTGAAATAGCTATAGTTTGGTAAATGATATAGATATATAATCGCTGCTAGTCTGAACTCGTTCTATGTTGATTCAAAAGCCTTGGGATACTGCTTGGCAGATAGCAGAGTAAGTCGAATGAAGTTTGGAATCTCTGACTCAAATGTTTTTATTTTCCTTTCTGAAGGCTTATTTTTTATTTAGTTGTGTATTTAAAGGATTATCATGTAAGAATTTCGCTGTGACCCAAAAAAAAGAGTACTTGTAGGGGAAAAATGCAAGAGAAATGATATTTGTACAACCTCTTTATTACAACTTTTTTGACAACTTTCTCTCTCATACTTACAATATATTCTTATTCTCTCTCTTCCCTTTTCTCTCTCTATTGTTTTAGACCAATGAGAAGAGAGAAAATGAAAGTTGTCATCAAAGTTGTCCCAAATGGTTGTACATATATCACTACTCAAAATGTAAACATTGACGATTACAGTTACTAGGGAGTTTTGTGGTGGATTCTAGTGCCAGCCAGCCACCAGAGTTTAAATTTGTTTCCGTTAATTAATGGTGACAGTCGTATCCATATATTAGTAGCACTTCTGTGTTCACATTATATTTGGTTGTACATTTGACTCATACATTTCATTGCAGCTTATGACTTTTCTTTAACTAGAGTTGTTAGATAACTCCTCTCATTAATTCAGTTTAGGAATCTGTTAGAGCAGATAGCATGTGCAGTTGGTTAGTTATCCTTCATGATAACTACTTTGCTTGTATAAATAGAGTTTAGAGTTTAGTTGCATCATTGTAATACTTTCTGAGAATATTAAACACATTGATCTCATTGCTTAATATACAAAGATGATTTCTCAATTCCCTTCGATCTATCTGTCTTCTACATTGACACTTGACACTTAAAACATTCTTACTATCGTACTGTTTCTTTCTCTCTTCCCCCAACCTATTTCCTTTTCCTTCCATAATGTTATATTTGCTCAAAACATTGTTTCAAACTATGCAAATTCACTACTATGATGGAATGAAAATATGTCTCGTTTTGCATGTGGTTGACATGAGACACACAATCTGAACTCTTGAAGATTTACTTGGCTAATTATATATGCAGCTAGCTGCTTGTCATATGTGAGGATAATTCCTGCTTGTTAACTTCGTTTACGAGTTATTAGTGAAGTATTAATGATGCAATGCGATTTGACTATGTTCTGGCACGGAAGAAAAATACTCACATTGAATTGAGGTTAGGTCGTTAGGAGTGGTTTATAAGAAAGGGTTTGTCTATCCTATGCAATATTGCATAGATTGCATAGGTTAAGACAACTAAAAACTGTGATTTTTTATTGAAAACAACGGTTATTAAAATTATGTATTTAATATAGTGTACAAATTCTAAGACAAACTTATTTTTGTTGGGGTTTTACTTGAGTGACTTTGTGTTTTGGTTATTTTGTCTTTATTTTTCTCCGAACCAATCATTTTCTCTCATCGAAATACATTAAAGTTGTCAAAGTCGCAAAAACTCAAAATCATTCAAGTGTTTTCGCTCTTTTTGACTTCTTATAACAAGTTTACGTATGATAGAAAAATTCTATAAAAAAACACTTACACTCATTCGTCTTTTAAAAAATGAGAAAATTGAGGCGGTTCGCACTTCACACAAAACCCGAAAGGACTAGGATATGTTGCAATGAAACAACATAGTTTTCAACTATGACCATTAAGATTTTTATTAATATGGTACTTACTATTATAACTTTATCAAACCATTTAATGGTTGAGATAAAAACTATATTGTACTTTACGGCACCAAATCCATTTCCTATCTGTATCTTGCTTTCTATGATTGAAGCATTTAACCGTGCTAGTGAACAATTGTCAATGACAATGACTAAACCAACCCACCCTTTTGAATGTTGATCTGACACACGGTATTTGCTTTTGGATCACAAAATACAACTAAAAATTATAAACTAGATAATTCTTCTCCCTTAAAAAAAACTAGATAATTCTTCTATCATCACAAATTCAAATTGTTTAGACACACATGAAAAATACACATCATTTAATTGTTTAAATAATTGTTTCTATCCATTTTCTTATATTTGTGTATATGTCTAACTAATTTAGATTTGTGATTGTGACTGCAATCATCACTCTTATAAGCAATAATTTGTTGATTTTAATCATGAGAAAAGCAAGGACAAATGTCATAGATACTGTATTTTAGGCTTGGTTATATATTAAATAATGAATCGGTATACATGGAAGAAAACATTTCGTAGTCGTGTATGGGATGGATAGAAGAGAAATTTCAACATAAAAAAAAGGTTAGATGTCATACAAAACTATCATAGTGAAAAATTCATCCGTAATCACATAACTTTTAGTTTTTTTTGTACTGTTTCACTTTTAACTCGTTTTCATTTTCATCTGATCTTTTTTTTAACGGCCAATGAAAATATTTGTTAACATAAGGTGAAGTAAAGTACAAGTGATATCTTATCCGCTAAAAAATAAACCAAACACCTCAATACCCCTTACAACGGAGAAATTATCTAAGAATACAGTTCAATGGTAAGTCGTTCATTCATAGTAGTGACATTCAAAGAGGCACCAATTTTTTTGCTATAAGTCGTTGTCAAGACAACGTTTTCACCGCCTCTACCATATCTAAGACCTACACAATTTTAGAGGAAAAAATTAGATCTCTTGCCTTTTTTTATTTTGTCAAATAGTATAGTAGCTAGAAATTCATGGTTAGTTTCAGGATAAACGAGGTATTTAGAGTTTGAACTCCAACGTTACATATATTATCCAATGTCTCTTACCTTTCTAATCAAACACATAGCCATATATCAAACTAGAAAGAGTCCTTTAGACCGGTAATCATGGTTAGTTCCCGTATTTGTGGCATAGTTTTCGCGTTGCGTAGCATCTCTAACAAAAACGTATGAAATATTAACGTGCTGCATCAAGTATTCTTTCGTTTTTTACTCCTTCAATTCTACCGGATATTAAACTCGAATCATCCTTCCATAATTCATATATATATATATAATCCAGATGCAAAGAATTCCAAGTATAATTAAATATGATAATGAATGTTGTAAGAGACAAATCCGTTGTAGTCTAGTTGGTTGGGATACGCCACTCTCACCCGAGATACTCGGGTTCAAGTCCCAGCAACAGAAGGAAATGTTTTTGTATTTTTTTACGCAGTAATTGCAATTCGCTTCCTTCGTTCATGAACTGTGATATGTGCTAGGCAGGTAGTGCATTCAAATTAAGAAATTAAAATTTACAAGCATCTTTGCATGCACAAAAGAAGGTTTTTTCTAAATTGCCTTTAGAAATTGGTGGGCAATTTACCCAAACCAATAAAAAATAGCCACATGTCCTCCATTTTAAAAATAACATTTATTATTTTATTTTATAATTTTAACATGTATTTTATTATTTTCATATTCACCCCATTTTAAATTAATGATATTTTACAATTTGAACCATCAAATTAATTATATTTTCCTTTCAACCCAATCACTATCCAACCCCTTTGTAAAGTCATTAAAAATAAAAAATATCACCGCTGGGAATCGAACCAAGGAGCACACACACTTTTGATCATATGACCACTTGACCATTTCTTCTTTCATGAAATGAAATGGAATGCAAAATATATGTTATCAGCGAGCAATATTTTTTTTGCAGCGTCTTATAATCCAAGATTTAGTAACAAAAAATCAATTTATATGTGTATATTTTTTTTTTTTAGGAAATATGTGTATATATATGAAATAATAAATATTTCTAAAATAAAACAATATGAATTCATTCATTTGATTTTTTTTTATATTTTAAATATTATTCTTTTATATAAATTCATACTATTTATCCAGATTCGATGAACTACAACAATGTTTTATTTGTGATCAACCAAATTACAATTTATTTTAGGTCCAACATTTCTTTTGAATCAGATGAACTATTTAAAAGTATTAAATAAAAATTGTCAAGATAAATGTAATGTTTCTATTAAATATTTTTGTCTTTTATATGTAAAACAATATGTTAAATGTTTGCATTGCGCTCGCTGAGGATTTTATTTGCTTATATATGCCGATGTAAATTTTTATGTATTCATATGAGAAAGTTAATATGACAAAATTTTGAAAACTAATAACTATATTTAAAATATCAACGTTAATGTAGTGTTTTTATTAAATATTTTTTATTTTATTTGCAAAACATTGTTAAATAATTGCACTACACACGTCGCAAAATATACGTGCTTATATTGCGGAAGCAAATTTTTATGCATCGATATGAGAAAGTCAATGTGATAAAATTTTCAAAACTAATGATTATTTTCTTGTTGGGATACGGTTGTATTTAAAAACAAATAAACTTGAATTCAATGAAATCATATCCCATGTTGACTAGGTTTCTAATGAGATAATTTGTCAGATCAACTTATACCGAAGACTTCGATTTCCAAAATTCCAGCTCCTGCTTCGTTTTTATTCCAATAAGGTCATATTCAACGGTGCGATTGATTATATTTGATATCGTTAGTCGGTTGGGTCCGTTTTGATCGTCGGAGCAATGTCTGTCCATGTTGACCAGGTTTCTAATGAGATAGTTTGTCAGATCAACTTACACCGAAGATTCCGAATTCCAAAATTCCAGCTCATGTTTCGTTATTATTCCAATAAAGTCATATTCAATGGTCTGATTGATTGTATTTGATACCGTTAATCGGTTGGGTCAGTTTTGATCGTCGGAGCAATGTCCTTTGATATTGACTATGTTTCTAATAGGATAGTTTGTCAGATCAACGTACATCGAATATCATGATTTCCAAAATTCCAGCTCCTACTTCGTTCTTATTCCAATAAGGTCATATTCAACGGTAAGATTGATTATATTTGATACTGTTAGTCGGTTGGGTCTGTTTTGATCGTCGGAGCAATGTCCTTCAATGTTGACTAGGTTGCTAATAGGCTAGTTTGTCAAATCAACTTACACCGAATATTCTAATTTTCAAAATTCGAGTTGATGCTTCGTTCTTATTCCAATAAAGTCATATTCAATGGTCTGAATGATTATATTCCAAAAAAGATTATTTTCTTTATATGTATTGTAAAATATAGTATATTTATAAATATTTTAATTTTAAACATTTTAACAAAAATATTAAAAGAGACTAAGTATCTATACTTCTATTATATACAACATATAAAGAAAATAACCTATTTTGCATCTTTTGAGCTGGCTTTTTCTACTTCTAAAACTACCCTCAACTTTAAATAC
>Ga0228711_1008713_pt1 | contig 14094 bp, 5 predicted proteins | sample MedpolnodulmetaG_2_FD_177996 | JGI IMG/M metagenome (GOLD analysis project Ga0228711, IMG submission 177996) | Root nodule microbial communities from Medicago polymorpha collected in Santa Monica, California, United States - brown nodules | ecosystem: Host-associated > Plants > Roots > Nodule...
GCCCATCCCCCCGAAACCACGTATAGGTTCGACCCCGAAGCGGAAGATCCACCAACAAATTACTGTCAATAAAAGTGTTAAAGCCGTCGATTCCAGCGTGATGAGGAACACTGCTAACACTTCGTCTCTCCTCCACACAACGAATAGCATTAAAGTCGCCACACACACAAACATTTTGATCTGTCAGAGCGGCAAGTCTAGAAGATAAAACGTGCCAAAGGACCTGTTGCCGAGGGGTATCACAAGGAGCGTACACATTAAAAACAACAAAATGTTCCCCCGATTTCAAAAAACGACCTGCTATCACAAGCACATGCTCTAGTGACACCGACGACCACACCTCCACCTCATTCGAATCCCAGAGCGTAGCTATACCACCAGATGCCCCCTCTGAAGGCCGGAAAGAAAAATTAACACTGCCGTCTCCCCAAATAGAGTTACAAACAAAGGTGTCAAACACTGATAACTTAGTTTCTTGTAGACAAAGAATAAAAGGTTTTCTCTCACGCACCAACAGACTCACCTCCCTCCTTTTAGCAGGACCACCCAGCCCCCTAACATTCCAAGACACCAGCTTCATCACAACTAACCCACACCAAACTCCGCCTCCTCCCCACCCCCACTCGAACCCTCTGCCTACGCACCATGACCATCACCCTCACGGTTATTTCTACCCACCCCTGACAATACATCAAACATGTTATTTTGATCGCCAGTAAAATTGAGACCCACGTTCCTCCCTATTAATCTAACATCCTCTGATCGCACCGTGTCATTACCATGCAGCACCAACCAATTGTTCCAATCATTATTCACCGACGTCTGAGAAATACAAGTAGGAGAAGCTGCTGTAGAGGTTGCCCTAGGGTTAGAGGCTCCCGATACCACCCTCCTTTGCTTCGTGGACCTTCGTAGCACTCGGAGAACCTTCCTACGGTCACTCGCTGAAAGTCTAGCTATACGCTTCAAGCTTAGGGCACCGTGTCGAAGATAGCCACCTCCCTTCTTCCTTGCAGCTTGCTGGGCACCCACCGATATCTCAGTGCCCCCAAATTTAGGTTTAGAAGCGCCGCCTGTACTAAGACTTCTCGTTTTTTGAACCCATTCCAAACTCCAGGGGCCCGAAGATGTAACTCTATCACTCCCCGGGGGACACGAAGCGGCTCGCTTAGCACCTTTCTTATTATCAAGTAAGAATTTCCGTGACTTATGATCAGCCTTGCACATATTTTCCGAAACCCGCGCCGGAATAGATTTTGCTTCCGCCTCCAAGAGAGGAACCTCGGCCTGCACTGAGACAGGCGGTTCAGGTGATGTGTGTGACGGCTCCTTCGCCGAGTCGCTTACAGGAGATGAGAGCTTGTGATGATGCACATCATCCTCCTTTTTCTAAGCTGCCGAAAGAGTGTTCACCAACTCGTCCACGTCACCACCTCCAAAACCAGTATCAAAATCTTCTGGCATTTCCGACTTGTCGTCCGCTTGTGACGCCTCATCATCGACAAGGCATGCGCCCTCCCCCACTGAATAGCCCCATTCTTCAATAATCTTAAACTCGAGAGGGACGCCGTCCACCACTATACTCGCCACTTGATTAATAATGTCCAAAGATCTAGTGGCCACCAATATCCGCGCATAATCAAAGCGATCTCTGTCTAAGGTGATGTCATCAATTCGGAGCAAACGACCACAATTATAGACACATAATTTGAAAAAATCAAAATTCCAAGCATGTAACGGCACCCCATAGATTCTTACCCACGCTCCTCTCTCACGAGTTGTTAATATGTTTTTATAATTATGAAGATGAAAACAAAATCAAAAACCACCTTCTATTGATATTAATCCAACGTGTTGGTTCAATTAATTGAAATCAAACGTCTCAACAACAGTAGTCTTATAGTTTCTCATAGCATCTACAATAAAACTTGTACTCCCTCTGTCCCATTTTAACTGAGTCATTGGCTCATTTCACACTTATTAAAAAAAAGTATAAAAGTGAAAGGGAGAGAAAAATGAGTTTGAGTGCCCTTGTCAACTATTGATGCATTCTTTTTTATCATAAATGCAAAGTATAATATATTGAATTGGGAGTGGTGAAAATAATATTAATTAGTGTTATAATTGGAAAAAAAGTAATTAATATTGTATTGAAAAGTGAAATGTGTCAATTTTTCTGAGACAATATTTCTTTACAAATAGCTCGGTTATTATGGGATGGAAGGAGTGATATTTTTGGTATTTAAATAGTTTCTAGGTGTACACTTTTGTAACTTCTTAATGAGAATATTTAATAAATACTTTGTTCCTCCAATCCAGCGTGACTAAGTTATAAGCAACAATCAGTACAATGTCTAACATGACTTTAACATAAATAATGGGAATAGAAACTAATTCTTCAACTATTAGCGAACACTGTAGAAATTCGTAAATAATTATTTATAAGACTATGAAAAGTACGAGTTGAGATCATCTTCCTTTCTTATTTCTTAAAAGAAATGAATTTCTATTACAATAGTTTTTAGGGGTCAAACATTTCACGTAACAGTGAGTTTTCATCCTGGTGTTATTGTCACGTCAACGTCTATGACACACTCCCTAACGATACAAGTTAACACAATGACCAAATTATTTGACGCAAGTCAAAATCAGAGGCTGATTTGCCAAAAAAAAATTAATAGTAAAATGTCCAACCCCTAAAATTTTAGAGGTGGAATTGATTATTTTTATTCAGAATTGTGTATAAATGTTCAACTATTATCACAAATTTTAAAAATGTGTGAATTATAGTATTTAAGAAAGAAAATATTACCAAATGGCTCTCAAGCTCATCCAATTTGTCAAGAAAACAAAAAGTTGACACTTTATGTTTAAAACAACTATTTCTAAACATTCAAAAAGTTGAATATACATTTTCTTTATCATTTCTCAAGGTGATATTTCTATTTTAATTTTCTTAAAAAGTGTCGTATGGACATTCTTTAACATTTTCTTTAAATTTTTCTTTCTAAAAAAACTTATTTTTTATATTCTTAAAATAAAATTTCATTTTATAAGTTTTTCAGACAATGTATTTAGCACACTTATTAAGTTGACTCAAGAATTCGATGAACCATATCGAGCAAGTCTTTTTCAACAACAAGTAACCCCACCCCTATCAAGGGGAAAATTGGATGCCCAACCTCAAACCCAGATCTTCAAACTTCCGACAAAGGCTTTCATTTATTAGTTGACTTTCTTACCAATGTGTGAGGCTGCATTTTTGACTTTATTGCGAACGTTGGAAGCTGCCACACAAAATTTAATGAGAATTCATGTTGTCAAATGTTGGCCACTAGAAGCTGCACAGCAAATTTTCAACTCTTCATGATTTGTTACCTAAAAGAAAAACTCATGGTTTTTACTAGTACTACCATCTTTTAACCCCTTTTAACATTACGCATAACATTAACACCTACCAAACGAATTTCAAAAAGTCACCTACAATCATTTTCTATCTGGACCTAAAAATATTTCATTTTTTAGGCAACTCTAAAGTGACTCGCTAAAAAAGAGTACATGTATTTTTTGGTGAATAAATTGTGTAAGTATATTTGGGAAATCAAAAATAACTTTTTGGCAGAAGTTATTGTTTTTTAAAAATGTATGTATAAGCTCCTTCAAACTTTTTAGAATCATTCGTTATTGTTACAACTAATTTTTAGAATATCATTAAAAAAATGGACAAATTTAGCATATCTCAAATTTTCGTAATATATTTATTTTAAGAATGTAAAATGAAATTTATTTAAAACACAGAATTCTAGCAAGCACAAAAAAATGTTAGGCTAGGAGACTTAAAAAGCAGCATATAAATGAAATATATTTTTTTTCCGTAATATATTGAAGTCATCTAAAGGTGGTTTATATCCATATTTGCATTCTTAAATTGTCCTTCAAAAAAGAATGTTAGTTGACCTTTTTGCCACTGTGTGAGGGTACATTTTTGACACTATTGTGAACGTTGGAAGTTGCCACAAAATTTAATGAATGTTCATGTCAAATGTCAACCACTAGAAGCTGCACAAAAAAATTTCAACTTGCATGGTCTTTTTATTTTTTTACTTCAACTCTGCATGATTTGTTACCCAAAAATATCATCATAGTTAACCTAAGAAAAACTGTGCATGTTTTTTTTTTCGTACTTTCTATCTTTTTTCTTTTGAACTTTCCATCTTTTTACATGACCCAATCAGCTATCATCTTTAAAAAAAAAAATCAGCTATCAAACGAATTTCAGTCACCTAAAATAATTTGGAGTATCATTTTCTATATCTGGACCCAAAAATATTTATTTTTTAAGCAACTTTAAAGTGAATCACATGGAAGCAGATAAATTATGTATGTATTTTTCATAAAAAAAACAAAGTGTCCTGAAAAAAACTTCAATAAAAGTGACGTGTTTGAAAAGTGTATAGTTGTGACATTTTTAAAGTTTTTTCTTATAATTTTGATGAAAAAATTGAATATGGTAAAAATGTATTCATCCTTATTTGTATAACTTCTGTAAAAATAAAAATTGTATAGAATATCAATACTTCTGTAAAAAAAATAAAATAGAATGTCAGTACTAGCTAGTAAAAATCATTTTCTCTCAAAAAAAAAAAACTAGTAAAAAACATTTTTTGATCAAGAGCTAGAAAAAATTAAAAAACATTAAATACATAATGAAAAGGGAAACTACATGAAATACCTATGACACCGAATAAATATGGATGGCAAAATTTGTTGATACAACAAACAAGTCGGTTGTTGAGTAAAAGCAAGCATGTCTGATTAAATAGTTTTTCGTCATTATGAAATTTAGATTCTCAATTTTAGTCCTATAATAAAAATTGTATATTTGTGTCTTTTTTATTTTTTAGTCAGCCTTTTGTCAAAAAAAATTTAGTCAGCCTTTTGATCTTTCATTTTAGGTCAATCTTCATTTGATTAATGAAAAAGTCCATGTGATCGTATGTACTGTTTTTTCTGCTAACGTGACATCGTATAAAAATAAATTGGTTAAAAGAGAAAATGTTATTCATGGCTACATATGTTTTTAGTCTTTGATATTCACAATTTTTGAATTTAATCTCTATAAAATATTTATTTGATCAGGAAGATAGAGTCGGAGGGAGAGAGGGGGATAGGGAGAGGAGGATACATGCTTATATATTGCAATGTCGTTGGTACGATAAACTCTAAATACTTCTTTTTAAAGTGCAAAACTACATTTATCAAGGATTTAAATTTTCTCTCTTAATTTCTGATAGGGTCTCTTATTTAGTTAAGAAGTTGGGAAAAAAAAGAAGTTCTTTTTTTTCTAAGTAAATTTCTCCAACTTCTTGTTTATCTGTGTTATTTGATTTAATCGTGAATTTGTTTTACAAGTAGTCTCTTGTTATTAGGGGTGTTCATGGGTTGGGTCAATCCAGAAAATCCGGTCAAACCCACCCAAAAAAGGGGGTTGGATTGGGTAATTGGGTGGGTATGGTTTCTAAAAATGGAAAATTCATAAAAATAAATGGGTTTCGGGTAAAACCACACCCAAACCCAAAAAACCCACTTACCCAATAATATTAATATTTTTTATCTTTATTTTCATAGAAGAAAGTTATATTTCCAAAACATACACATTGTACCTTATATATTGAAAATCAAAATATATTAGAGTTACAAATTAATATGTTGCACTTTTTAGTTATTTTGATATTAATGCAATTTTATGTCATGCAACTTTAATTTGTTGCAAGTATTGTTGCAAGTATTTTATGATGAAGTTTATTATTTGATATTCTATGATGCATAAAATTATAGTAAAATAAGTTAAACATTTTTCTTAAGAAAATTAAAAAGTAGAGTATTATTTTAAAACAAAATTACGAGGACTTGTTATTTAGTCATTTAATATTAAAAAAATAGAAAAATAAGTTGGGTAACCCATTACCCAATCCAACCCAAGCCAAACATTAGTGGGTTTGCCCAAACAACTCAATAGTATAATGGTTGGTTATTTTACCTCACCCAAACCGGAGTACCCTATTTGATTTGGTTTTAGGTTTGGCCAAACTCAACCCAAACCCACCCACGAACACCCCTACTTGTTATTCTTTATTCTTGTTCGTTTTGATAAAGATTTTAAATTCACAACAATATACAAGATTTGCAAGACATAAATTGATAAGGGTTGGAATATATAGGCCACATCACACCTAAATGAGTTCAGGTGTTTTTAAATAGAGAATACCAAGGCTCTTTTAACTAGAAGCATATATCTAACTAATAAACTAAGTGCTTGTTTGGATTCCCGTTTGTAAACCTTAGACGTGCGTTTCTATTGACAGAAGCAATTATACCACTAAAGTAACATGTTTGGTTCTCCAAATTTTGACGTGATTTTCATTCTAAAATCGCTTTAAGTTGAAGCAGCTATTTCTAGCTTTTGCATTCACGGTAAGATTCAATTCTATAATTAATTGGTGTCTTCCTTTATTACCCTTTATAAGATTCAAGTTGTTTGCCATGGTTGAAAGTTGTTGATCCATTCTTTTACCTTGTGCTCCATTACGGTGGATATATCATATAAGTACTGTTTGATTATTTTTTTTATGCTCTTTAATTCTTATATTTTATTAAAAAAATTCAATTGATAAAAAAATATTAAAAATAACTCTTATGAATTAATATCATTTTAAAATGAATTTATCCTTTTAAAAAAGAATTTATGAACCAATAAAAATGCATTTATAACTTTAGATAAGTTGAAATAACTATCCAAAATGAGAATTGAGATATTTAGTTTTAAATAAAATTAAAAGGATAATTTGGTCATTGCACATTTAAAATCAATTTTGATTCAAACTATCCAAACAATATAACTCATAAGAATCACTTTTAAGTAAGTGTATCCAAACATACATCAATTCACATTAAACTCACTTTTAACCAAAATCAATTCTTTCAAACTCAATTCTTATCAAAATCAATTTTCTCCGCCGCCGAACCAAACATATACTAAAAAGGTAAGGATGCATACCTCACACAAAAAAATCGGAACCTACCATACTTAACGATATTTTATTATTGTTATTATTATTATTGGAGAATTAGCCATTTTAGTCACCGAATGGATAAAGAGTCATTATAATAGCTCCTGAATGCAGAAAAATTACAAAATAGTCTATGAATGTAGACTTCGTTGTCAATTTAGTCTCTAACGTTAAATAGGTCTGTTAACGATGATGTTACGTCTTATGTGATAATCTCTGAGGTAACATGGGAATGAGTCACCCCTCCCTCTAATACCAAAACGGAACGTTTTACTTGTACACGAGCTTTCATATTCCCTCCCAAACATAACCTTTTATATTTTGCTATGAAACTATGTAATTCGGTGTTTGGATTTTATTTAGTGTTTGGATTATCAATGAGTATTATTTATAAAATTTGCTATGAAAGACATGTTTTGTAACAAATATTTTTATTTGAAGAGTCTTGCTAATCAGTGCCCTCAGGGTAATGATTAAGAAAACTATAAATAAAAAATTTATCTTGAAAATATAAATTTTGACTTTTGATTAAGCAATGATTACACCACTTTTTATGAAAAGTTACTAGTTTTGGTTGCTTAATCAATGTCCTGAGGACACTGTTTAACAATCTCCTTATTTTAATTGCATGGATAGATTGCTTCAAATCGGTATTTGGATGTTATTTTTTACTTTCATAAGAAATTGCAAACTTTAAAGCTCAGGGACCATAGTGAAATTGTAATCATAAATTAGGGACTACTGTACCCTTTTTTTATTACTCAAGAACCACCATAAAATTGTAGTCATAAAATCACGGACTACTGTGCCCAATTTTTTTTATTACTCAGGGACCATAATTAAACTATAACTATAATCATAAATAAAGGACTAAAATGACCATTCTATTTATCAGCTTTCGGTTTAACACTTGCCATTTTTTAAATTTCTTCATTTTAGTCCCTGCCACGTGTTTAGGCTTTGCATTGTCACAATCTTGCGTGGTAGTTGTCATATTACCACATTATAGATGTCATATCATCGATAATAAACCTATCTAACATTAGTGACTAATTTGACTAACAGGGTTACATTCAGAGACTTTTTGCAATTTATGTGCATTTATGGACTATATATTATTATGACGACTCCTTGCCAATTCAAGGACTAAAGTGACTGATTCCATATTATTATTATTACCATCATACTATATATTTAGTATTAAATTATAAATTTATTAACATTTTTAATATTTTAAGCATATTAGTCTCCATTGATTTTTTACATATGTATTTTTATAAAATATAACAAAATACGACATCATATAAAATCAAATTCTCTAAAATGAAGTTTTTTTTTTTGGTTACATCCTAAAGTGAAGTTTAATCAAATTAACTTATTAACTTGTTAGCCTATTTAAGGATAAGGCAATTTATTTATTTATTATGTTCATATGAAATAGAAGTTTAAGTAGATTAAAATATCGGAGCAGACTTAGACCTTAGACCCAAAAATAAATCCATTGCATATAATATGTTAGGCCTATGCCTTGAGTTATTTTATCATATTAGACTTGAGCCTTAAAAAGTCTAAGTGTCTGATTGGTACATCGTTTGCAAAATAGAGTTTTGTAAAAATTATGGTAAAAAATCACGTTAGCGAAGAAGTTAGTATTAAAGCTTTTAGAAATCACGGCAAAACACACATCGCAAAAACACATTAAAAAGCATGCGAACGTGCTTTTGTGAGTTGCAAACGGGAAACCAAACACACTTCAACCCTATTAGTGGATCAGGCGTTTAGAAACACTTTTTGTGGAAAAGGTAGTTTCTAAGGAACAATGAAGGCAACTCCCTCGTGAGGTCATAAGGTTCATAAAAGCAATAACCAAATTAATGTTGAGAAATGCTTATAAAGATGTTCAGAATCATATGTTCTTTTCTGCAGAATAATATCTATCTATCTTTACAAATTAAGTCCAATTAATTATGATAGGTTTCACTCAGGACCACTCTATGCCTAATTTTTCTAAGCTAAAGGATGCATAAGGGGGCCATTACCAAAAGCATTACATCAATCGTACATAATTAGGATGAACAATATATAGTTCAATTAAGCATGTGGATCTACCATCATAGCGTGCATCAAATGCACATGATCCTATACAATTCTGCAAAAGTAGCAAATAATTAACAAGGTTACATGAATTGATTGAACTTGTTGGCATGATCAAATCAACTTTATGGATCTGGTCAATTTGTAATCCCACTTAAATTAAATTTTTTAACAACTTATCATTTCAATGTTGAGTGCTTTTTTATTAACACATGATTATGATTCTCCAACCACGAGTATAGTTATGTGTACCTATAATTATAAGTTCCATTTAAATCTTACTATGGTGGTTCCTTTTCTTTGTTCCCCAATTAAACTTAATTGTGTGTTTGAGCTACATTGCAATTATATAATTTGAAGTTTAATCTTTGTTAGTAAATTAAAGAGGGTGAATATTATTGTAAGTTTTTTTTTTTACAATATCACTCTATTTTGTTACTATGAATTTAAATTAATTAATATTACACTAAAAAATACAAAATAACTGAATTTGGTTAGTTGTCATTTCGTCTATAAAAAAAAATATGAAACATTTTTAAAAAAGAACAATTCGTTTAAAAAACAACACTTACTTTAGAAGATAATAAATCTTATTTTTCAACGAGTTTGTTTGATTTGATTCGTTCGATGCATGTTTGCATATCACAATGTATTTGTTAAAGAGAACTGATATTTTGACAATCAATTTCCCGATAAAGTAACGTATAATTTTCTCTCTTCAATCTGATATGCACATAAAAACTAAGGTACATAAAAAATTACTAAAAAACAATAAAATGTATACCGACCGTATATACATATGTTGTCGGTTGTCAAATATGATGTCCATTAATCATTTTTTTTTAAATTAGGGTGACGTCGTAATCATTTTTGTAAAAACTTTAAATTATGATTTTTACAATGTCACAATAACTCATCGTGATTTTATTAAACTCACCATAAGTCTTAAGCGTACACTCCTCAATGTTCCTTTTACTCACAGTTGCACAAAAGATTGTTATATTATGTTATGGGTTAAATATGTTTTTATTCTCTATAAATATGTCAATTATTCGTTTTAGTCCCGTTAAAAATTTCCTTCAACTTTTAGTTCCTATAAAATTTTTAATCACTACTTTTTGTCCCTATTTTTAAGTTAATTTTTGTATTTTTAAATGAAATTATGCACAAATGTGTAGAATATTTTAAAAAAAATCCAAAAATATAGAATTTTTTAGCAGAACACAAATTAAATATGAATATTTAACCTTAAAAAATAGAAAAATTCATATTAAATTCATGTTTTGTTAAAAAAATTTAATTTTTTTTGGGTGAGATTCTTATAATATTATGCATTTTTGTGCCAAATTTCATTCAAAAATATGAATTCTACATATGAGTTTACTTTAAAAGAGAGACCAAAAGTGAAGATTAAAAATATTTAAGGGACTAAAAGTTGAAGAAATTTTTTAGAAGGACTAAAACGAAAAATTGACATATTTAAAGGGACCAAAAATTATTCATAGTAAGTTTTACTTTTCACATGCTTCTTCTGTCCTACATATGCCCCAACCCATGCTGTACCTGGGAATTTGAGGTACTAACCAACAACAACCAACAACCTAAACATTGATGTCCAAATAATTCTAGTGAAGCTGTACTTCTAAAGTTCTGATTATAGATTCAACGTCTTCAATTATCACATGACATACGAGGCTCTTTTACTGTACACATTTTCTTATAATAATGTGTTTTTCTTAAATATTCGTGATCCACTTTTGTTTTTTAAATATGCTTTTTACACAGTACTTGTATAATTCTTTTTACTTATGTTGTTTACTTTTTTTGGTTACGGATACTTATGTTGTTCAAGGAAGGAGTATTCATTTATCCATGAAAGAATACCGTTATTTCATTTGCTTGCTAGATACCATTGCTCCTTAAAAATTTGCTATTGTCTATTTTCTTACAAGAAAAACATTGTCGCTGTGCAAATTTTGCCCAGCCTCATGGTTAATATTTGTTTGGTTACGATGCTAATCAAAACAATCAAAAGAAGAGAACAAAAGAACAAACTACACTCTAGTGAAAAAGGTTCCGGCTGCGTCAATCCTTATAAGACTTTGAAGGCCTTCGGGAGGTGATGTGTGGATAGAAAGATCAATATTTGAGGAAACTCCAAGCTTGGCCAAAAAGTATTGCATTAGAATGATTGTTATGATTTCATTTGGTAAATATGTCTTCTTCCACGCTGCTAGGGTTGATGGTAAGGCAGTTGTTGAAGGCTGCTACCATACTTTGAATATTAAAAACAAGACGGTGAAGAGACCAGTTATCTTGACTTAAACACATCATGTTACAGTCACGCCAAACCCACCAAATGGTGGGGGACCATGCAATCAAAGAAAGATGGATGATTGAGATCAAAATGATACTATATATTTTTTTTTTAAAAAAAATTCACAATATAATCTCGGTCACAATGGAGAAAACTCTCTTCATGATGACCGCACCTAGTACAGGTAGAAGTTGTTGAAATGTTCTTATGATTGAGCAGAGAAAGAGTGGGGGTCGAAGAATGACAAGCCAACCATATGAGAAATTTGATTTTCTTCGGAGTCTTTAATTTCCAGATCCAATACCAAGAGTGGTCATGGTTAATATGAATTGCTTAATATGCATTTGTTTTAATAAATTTATAATTAAGATTTCTTTTATATATAGTTTTGTTTTAAATATCTTATTCTCATTTTAACTACAGAAAACAAATATATTGGATTAAAAATGTTTCGATCTTGTCCAAGGCTCAAACCATAACTAAATCAGAACTTTCTTATAATCACATATAAAGCAGTAAATCATTTGATACATATTCACCTCCACAATTTGTTCTTAGTTTTAATTTTGTGACCATTTTGTCTTTCTACCACATACTTAAACTTGTTAAACACTTCTAGCAATTCACTAATTTTATATTGAAACCATTGATGAACATGTCAAAGCATTCCTGTATTTTTATTGAAAGTTTAGGGTGTGTTTGTTTCAAGGCAAGAAATTACATTCCTACCCATTTGTTTGGTAAAATTTTAGATTTCCTTGGAATGTTTTAAAAATTAATTAATTAAAAAAATAAAAATGGAAATAAATGTTAATGGTAGTGAGAATTTATAGCAAGTTGAGTTTATTCCCATGGGAATGTTAAATTCCCATCCTTTAAGCCTAGGAATAACAATAGAATAAATCATGTGTAAATAACATTCATGAGAATATAACATTATTGGAAACAATTTTCAAAACTTGAAACAAACATGAGAATGTTGCATTTCCAATCTCACATTCCCGGAAATCATATTATAAACCTTGAAGCAAGACCCTTAGTTCTTTAACATATGAGTTTTTAGCAATAATTTTCCTTTTGCATCAAGTACCCTCCGTATCTTGTCTTCTATGGAAATAAATCTTGTAAACTTTATCAAGATATAGACCAATGCTTATAAGATTACATTTCATGCCCGGAAAATACAATACTCATGAAATTAGAGATTGCTCTTCCATCTTTTCTATCGATTGAAACATCGCTTATCTCTTTAGCCATCAATTTGCTATCATCAACGGACTTCACTTTGTTCTTCAGTGTATGATTGAAATTTATGAACTGATATTTTCTGTCAATCATATGGGCTGAATATCCAAAGTTCAAATATCATTGATAACCATACTAATCATCTTCGTCTTGCCTTGAAAGTCTTGTTTCATCTTCATGTGATTCTTTCTTGTTGGCATGGGATTCATCAACAAAGTGTTCATATCTTTAGCAATTGTAACAGTGAATGTTACTCTTCTTAAATTTCTTCTGGCCACCTCTCCCTTTATTTTTGTTTCCACCTCTCCAATTTCCATTTGAGCTACCACCATGATTGTTGCTTCCATTTTGTGATAATTTCTTCTACCTCTATTTCCAAACCACTTGCCCTTTATTTTACTTGTTGTTGTGTTATGCCTACAATGCAACTTATGTCTTTGCTTTCTAAGCTCCTATCTCATTTGTCCTTTGTCCGTGTGATTTAAGTGAACCTTGTGATTCTTACATATTAATGCTTGACGTTTATTTCTATTGCGAAGGTGTTCATCGTTTTGTGGCGTGGTTTCCAAATGAAGCAAACACACTAATTTATAGAAGTTTTTGTGCGTCGTGGATCACATAATTGTAGGTGCAATATGAACCATGGAAAAATCTTGTATTTGACTGGTTCGAATTATATAATTTGAAATGTGTCAAACCCCCAAAAACACATGTTTTTACACAATCTAGACACATTTTGGATTTTATAATCCAAAATAATCTAGGAATGATTTCATATTATATAATCTGAATTGTGCTAGACAATGGACAATTGCTAGATCAACAAGGTTGGTCGGTTTCATGCGTTTTTCATGTGCTTTTGTGACTGGTTTGGATTATAAAATTTGAAAGTATAATTCGAACTGATTGAGCACAATTCAAATTATAAAATCTGAACACACCAAACACATTTCAATTTTTTTTAAGGAAAACACGTTTCAAATTATAAAATGTAAATGATGCAAAATAAATAATTGGCTTAATAACAGTTTTCGCCCCCTAACTTTCACGAAGTTGTGATTTTGGTCCCTTAAGAAAAAAAACTACAAAACCGCCCCCTAAGTTTTGCAATTGTAGCAGTTTTGGCCCCCAAGGCCAAAAATAAAATAAAATAACACGTGGCTCCTCACTTAGGGTGCCACGTCAGTATAGACCGAGTCAAAATTGGCCTTGGGAGGCAAAATTGCCATATGTGCAAAACTTAGGGGGCGGTTTTGTAGTTTTTTTCTTTGGCGACCAAAATCGCAACTTTGAGAAAGTTAGGGGGTAAAACTGCTATTAAGCCTAAATAATTTGGAGGGTGCATAAGAAGTTGGTAGAGTGGTAAAA
>Ga0228711_1008717_pt1 | contig 14089 bp, 10 predicted proteins | sample MedpolnodulmetaG_2_FD_177996 | JGI IMG/M metagenome (GOLD analysis project Ga0228711, IMG submission 177996) | Root nodule microbial communities from Medicago polymorpha collected in Santa Monica, California, United States - brown nodules | ecosystem: Host-associated > Plants > Roots > Nodule...
GAAGCAATCGTCGGCAGTCGGTCGGTGAACGTTTGTCGTTCACATTTCTGATGCGCGCACCGCCAGCGGCTCAACCGAAGCTTCACCGTTACGGTTTTGCCCTGGACCGGCAGATCTTGGAGGCTTTGGTTGGACCAGCCACGCCGATTTCGGGTCCGCCGTCCGCAATCAGGGCAAATGCCGAAAGCTGGCCCGGCAGCGGAAACAACCCAACCGTCATCATCTGTGAGCGCAACACCCAGAACCTTTGCCCCCGGGCCGGGCGACCATTTCATTTTCGTTCGCATACCCGCCTATAGCGGCATCATGCCTAACGGCGAGTGAACCACACAAATTGAGGAAGACCCCATTTACGTGCCAAGCGACACAAAGGGTGGTACATAGATGAAGTCGCCTGGGCCGGCTTCCGCGACGTATTCGAGCCTGTCGCCCCAACGCATGCGCGCCTTGCCGCGAACGACGAAGATTACGCTTTCGAGCGGACCATGGTGATGCACGCCGGTCTTGGCATTGGGCTCGATCGCCACGGTCCCGCCCCAAATCTTCTGGGCGCCAACGCGTGCATGATTGATGGCCGCCTGCCGATACATGCCGGGTGTCTGGGCCGTGTTGTCATCGAGCTGGCCCCCTTGATGACGCGAACGCCGTTATGTTTCCACCGGTCCTCTGCGTGGTGGTCATGACCGTGATGATGAGGGTGATCCGACATGCTGGCCTCCGTTTTTTGGCATCGGGACCGCACCAGGTCCAAGATCGACTCGCTAGAAAATAGCAACCTACTGGTGCCGTGCAAAATCGCTTCCAGACGATACATTATGCGATCTTTTTAGCCCAGAACGTGAACATCCTTGAAACAGGCCGTGCACAGGGCAAAGAACGGCGCCCTTGCCCGATAACAGCCGCGAAACCTGCTCGCGTTAGCAGCGATCACACGCCTCAAGAAATTTGTGAAAACGTCGATACTCGACTTTAACTTGCAAAAATGCTTTATTAGTACATCTTGATCTGTCGAGGGGGCGGAGATGAGCGGCAATTCATTTCTGATTCGTCGAATCGTGATTGTTTTTTCGGTGTTTATGGCGGCGTGCACAGTTGCACATGGTTGCCCAATACCGCAACGATGCGATCAGTATTGGGTCGCTGCGCAGAACGCCGGAGTTCCTCTCTCATTTTTCTCGGAAATAAGACCGCAGCGCGATGCCGCTTTACTGAAGGTCGGGGATCGTCTTCTTGCCACCACCAGAATGAACGTAAGGAGGCGGCCGGCTGATTTCTCTTCCCCTATCATTGGGACCATGATGACCGGTGCTTCAGTACTGGTCGAGGATCTGAAGACAATCACGACTCCCGGTGGTCCGCAAATTTGGATGCGAGTAAGAGTTTCGGAGAGTTCAATCCAATTCAATGAGGAGCTAGGCCAACCAGTCCTGAGCGCAGACGCCCAAAAGGTAATTGGCTGTTACAGGCGGTTGTCGTATGGGGGAAAAAGCGCGACTATTCGTAGCCTGTACGAGTGTACTGGAAAGTGGGTCACTCCCAGAGCGCTGTTGCTTTGCAGCATTGGTGCAAAATGCCCAACGATTGAAGATACTATTGGCGGCCGCGCGGTATTCGACTCTTTCCTGAAGCAATATGACAGTCTGACCAAGGACAGTGTGATCTCATTGGATGCCAAGAAGATCCCTCGTGTCCCTGATGCCGCGGCGATCAAGAAGTGCAAGGACGAGAGCCCCAACCAAGCCGAATTCAGGACTTGCATCACTAGAACAATGTCGAAGTCTTTCGACGCCGTGTTCGAGTGCTCAAAGAAGTATACCGAAGGGGAAAAATTGGCTTGCCTTGCGACACAAACGCAAGACGATGCGTTTAAGTCTCTGGTTGGGTGCTTGGCGGGCGGCAAACCGTCACCAGATAAAGTCCTTTCGTGCGCGACCGACTCAGGGATCGTCTTGAAAGCGACAGCAATCAGAGAATGTATCTCGAGTGCTGAAAACAGGAGTAGTACAAGTAATTGTCTGCTGACGCACCTGAGCGAGGATCAACGAGGTGTTGCGGAATGCCTGACCCGCACTGGGGACCCGAATGCAGCGCCAAACTGTCTCACCAGCATCTCGCCGAAGTTCAAGCAATTGAATGAAGTTGCTAGCTGTGTTCAAGACGCAGGAAACAACTCCGCGAGAACAAATTGTATTCTCAATAACGTAGGCGGCGATGCGGCTAGGATCGCAACTTGCGTCAACAAAGGCGGTCAAGGGCTCGATATTGCCGCATGTGCGATGGGTAACTCGGACGAGGGCCGGGTAGTTCAACAGATGTTACGCTGCGCAAAGGCTGGCAGGGATACAGGTTCGATTTTGGCAAACTGTGCAGATGGCGTGCTCGACGAGAAGTCTCGTCAGACGTTAGGATGCGTTGCGGGAGCAGCGGGAGACAAGTCAAAGCTGGCTGCATGTGCTGCCGGAACCGTTTTGCCGCACGACGCTGCCCGACTCGTAGGTTGCGCGACGAGCAGTCAAGGTCCGACGTCATTCGCGCTATGTGCAGCCGGTCCCTCGATGAACGAAGAATGGCGGATCGCCGCGGAATGTGCAATGTCGTCGGGAGGCGAACCAATCAGCTTCGCCGGCTGCACAGCGGGCCGCCTTACCGTAAGAGAACTAACGAAATGCTTCAGCGGCGAGATAGGGAAAGACTGCTTCGGACCGAACAATACAATTGTAAAGACCTTAAACAATGCTTACAAAGATCTCACAGAGGGTCCCGGAGAAAACAACGAGCTTGTCAAAGCGATCCGAGCCGTTGGCGAGATAACTGGTGGACCCAATTCAGTTATAAACAATCCCGGGCAAATTTGGGGCGGCGATAATTCCGTGTTCAACAATCCGCGGCAGATCCTTGGTGGCGATAATTCTGTGTTTAACAATCCGTCGCAACTTGAGCCGAGAAACTGGCGGTTTTGAACGCCGCATGCATGCAAACTATGTCCTCGGTTCGGGCAGACTGCGAATCCCTCGCCTTGAAGGGATCAGAACCAACAGCCCCGTTTTTTTAGTTTCCAGCTGTAACGGATTATCTAAGCAAGAAGAACTTGACTAATTTGACGCCCGTAGTGGACTGGCAGCTTCCGGCTTCGCGAAGCATGTAGAAGACGGTGAACTCGAAATGTCGCGCACGGGCGAACAGCCCAATCGGCCCTTAGCTGACTTCAAAGCCAGTGGAGGCTGAAAAGGTTGAGTTGTCCTCTTGCGAATGAGGGCAAAGTCTGATTTCGACGTACGCAGTTCGGATCGTACAACGTGAGGTTTGGGTGGCTTTTACTTACTTAGTACCAACAATCGAGTGTCTAGCGGACGAAACGGTACTCATCCAAGCCTGGAGGAAGACATCCAACTACATCCGCTACCACAACTGGTTCTCAGATACCCTTGAGCTCGACCGCACTGCGGTAAACCTCAGGGAGTTTATTTCGGACATCTCCCACCAGATCAAATCCGGCGCTGCGTATCGTTCGGAGCCGATCCGAATGGTCCCGGCACCCAAAAGCCATGCGTGGCGCGTAGAGAAGGATGGCCGCTGGAACCCCGTTAGCGCGAAAAGCGAAGCGGTAAAAATCCGCCCGCTTGCTCACGTCAGCCTGCGGGATCAGGTGATAGCAACTGCGTTGATGATGTGCCTGGCGGACCGAGTGGAGACGCGCCAGGGTGACCCAACCACGCCATTGGCTAGCCCCGACATTGGTTCGATCGTGTCGTACGGCAATCGCTTACTTTGTGATTACGATAATGGAGTCGCCAAGCATCGATGGGGGTCCTCTAATCTCTATCGGGGGTTCTACGAAGACTATCAAACATTTTTGGCTAGGCCTGAAACAATGGCGGAGGCGATATACGGACATGCTCCTAGAACGCTGGTGGTACAGTCGGACCTAAAGCAATTCTATGATCGCGTTACCGAGGAGCTTCTGCACGGCGCGATACGCGGGCTTCAACATCAGGCCGACGACGCTGACTTCTTCGATCTGGCGACCAACTTCTTGTCATGGAAATGGGCGCCCGTGGATCGGGATGAAGCAAAGATCTACGCGAAACAGTGCGGCATGCCTGACTTTAGCAGGATCTTTCTCCCTCAGGGACTCGTCGCAGCCGGCTTCTTCGCTAACCTCGCTCTATCGAAATTTGATCAACAGATTCGGGAACAGATCGGTTTCGAGATTCTGCAGGACATTAAACTTCACGATGCCGCGCGCTATGTGGACGACCTTCGCTTCGTCCTTACGGCACCCGCAACCGCGGACACAGAACAGGTCAGGGTTGATGTCTTCGGATGGATTGCGGAGTATCTGAACCGATTCGCGTCGGGTCTCAGCCCGTCGGACGAGAAAACTCAGGTGTCACCATTCCGCGCCGACGAAAGACCTACAATCCAGCAGAGCAAGCGGATGGCGCGCATTCAATCCGCGATATCGGGCGGGTTTGACCCAATCGCAGGAGGGGAAATCCTCGATTCAGTTCTCGGCCTACTCCGAGCGCAGGAGCGCTTGGCTAAGGCCGAGACGGTCAATCGTTACGATCCGTTTCGACCAATTCCTGACGTACGCGACTCAACCGTCGATCGCTTCGTAGCTGGGCGCTTCCGCAGGACGTATCGCTCACTTCGCCCTCAGCTTTGGCAAACCGCCGAAGAGCAGAAGCAGCATGGCGACGATGAACTGTATAGCCAGTTTAAAGGCGTTCGCACTCGAGATGAGCTGGACGATGAGACTCGCGCATTTGCTTTAGAACTCGTCTCCAAGTGGAGCAACGATCCGTCGAATGTCCGCTTGCTGCGGATCGCACTGGACCTTTGGCCTGCACCTGATCTTCTTGAGCGCGTTCTCGGTTTGCTTCAGCGGTTCACCAAGAAGGGAGGGCCGCGTAAGGCGCCGCGCCGGATAGCTTGGTACTGCCTTTCGGAGATCCTGAGAGCTGGCGCCGTCGAGACTGGGTTCGTCGCGGATGGCGAACAGTTGCCGTCGACAGTGGATGTTGACGGCTATCGCCGCCTCCTGCGGGACGAGGCATTGCGGATTGTCAAAACAAATGAAACGCGACTTCCGTGGTACCTGATACAACAGGCTTACTTGTTGTTGGCTACGGCACCACCCTCCCTCGGTGAATTACCCAAGCTGAAGCGCAAGAATAGCTGGCCATACGTTCGGCTTCTGCAGTTTCTAAACGGCTCTGCTGGTAATCTAGTGGCGGAGGAGTTCGCGACGTACGCGGTACTAGCGCGACGCTCCTTCCTAGACGAAAACCGCTCCGCGAGACTCGTAGGACCCCAATTAGGGCCAGCACGTCTGAATCAGATTGCGTCCGTTGATCCCAACTTCGCGGCCGAATTGGTCGAACACACCGGCAAGGTGTCTTGGCTAACCCCACGATCAAAGGCGGACTTAGGCATCTCCGATCAGCCGGCTGCGAGATCGAGTTCGCTCGCCCAGATCGTGCTTGCACCTCAAACTCGACACACTTTACGCAATGAGCTCGCTCTGCTTTCTTTTGCTTCAAAGTTCCTGAACGCCCTAAAAGGTGGCGCCGAAACGGGTACAATCACACCCTCCGAAATCGCATTGACCATAGAAATTGAGGCAAGCGAAATCGTCGATCTGCATATCAACCAGCGTGTTCTAGTTGGCGCCTCCCTGTATGACCCACCTTCATGGGCGCCAACAGAGGATCATTGGCGCTTTCAGTTGGGCTTCTTGCTACGCTTCATTCTCACTGCACAAGCAGACTTCAGCCAACCGTCGCGCAGGCCTCACTGGAAGGAAGATCGACAGATCTATAGGCCGCCCAGGGGGCATTGGCACGAACGACTATATGGTTTCTACAATGGCCATTCGGCCTTCGGCGACGACTGGCTGCCCATCTCCGATTGGTTGGAGAAGTTACTCTTTGGCCTCCTATGGTGGCCCGGTTGCGCTGGCCGAGTTCTGGACACGCCGGTGGCAGAGAGTCTCCAAGAAACGCTCGAAGTTGTCGAAAAGCGGCTCGACGTTATGCGTAACCTACGGGGCACAAGCGTCAATCTTCTACCCCTAAGGGCTCCGGGATCCTTTCAGCGCCATGGAAAGCCCCTTCGTACATGTGTTGTACAGATGGCATTTCCTTCATTAACTGATTTCGACGCGGCAGATCTCAGTATGTCGTCGCCTACTCGTCGGATCCGTCACCGTCGACATTTGTCAGCTGCTCTGGCTGCGGTGCGAAGTTCCCTTGCGCTCCGCGAGACCCATAAAAAGATCGAAGGCCGGCTTGATTGGCTCGTGCTGCCCGAACTGTCAGTACACCCTGACGACGTGCAAACGCATCTAGTGCCTTTCGCGCGAGCGCATAAAACGATCATTCTCGCGGGGCTGACATACGAGGAACTCTTCCCCGGTCAGCCGTTGGTGAACTCCGCGATATGGGTACTGCCGACCCAAGATCCGACACGAGGTATGCAAATTCTAGTCAGACGACAAGGCAAGCAACACCTAGCGCCGGATGAAAAGGCTTACGAGGCCAGCGGACTTCTTCAACCCTTTCGACCCTGTCAATTGCTGATTGGATACGACTGGTCAGCCGATGATGACGCGGACCCGCTGTGGTTAAGTGGCGCGATCTGCTTCGATGCCACCGATCTTCGATTGGCAGCCGACCTGAAGAACAGATCCGATGTCTTCGCGATACCGGCCATGAACAAGGACGTCAACACGTTCGATAACATGGCGATCGCGCTACACTATCATATGCATCAAATGATAGTCGTGGCGAACAACGGGCACTTTGGCGGCAGCAATGCGTATGCGCCGTTCAAACAGGCGTGGGAACGTCGCGTTTTCCATACGCATGGCCAGCCACAGGCTTCGATCGCGTTCTTCGAGTTGGACGATATCGCCGCATTTAAAAACCGCCGCGCAAGTGGAGGTCCCTTTAAGCCGCCGCCGGCTGGGTGATGGGGGAGGGAATGCACAGCATCACAGACATCGTAGTAGTGGGAGCGGGCGCCGCAGGCGTTGCTGCCATGCGGCTGTTGGCCAAAGCCAATTGCACTTCCTTGTTACTTGAGGCGTCCCCACGAGTTGGTGGCCGTGCCTGGACAGTCATGCCGAAAAGCGAACTACACGTTGATCTAGGATGTGGCTGGTTGCATTCGGCAGAGCAGAACCCGTGGGTTCAGGTTGCCGAAGAGGCAGGCGTTTCAATTGACCGCCGACAGGCTGCTTGGGGAACGCAGTACCAGAACTTGGATTTTGATCTGCAGGAGCAAAAAGCGGCACGGAAGTTTCTAAGAGACTGGAATTCGGAGATGTTGGAGCGACCTCCCGAGACCGACAACGCTTCGGACGCTGCATTGCGCGCGGAGGGTGTAGACCGCTGGCGACCATATCTCGAACGCGTCGTAGGTGCCGTCAGCGGCAAACGGTTGAATGAGGTGTCCGTGACTGACTTTATGAACTATCGCCAAGCCAGCACGGAAACCGATTGGCGTCTTCCTGAGGGCCTCGGACATTTAGTGGCTTCGAGTCTACCGCGAGAGGCACACACGTTAGTGGGGATCCCTGTAACCGGCATGGTGCTTGAACCGTTTGGTGTAAGCCTGCATACAAGGAGCGGCACTCTACGGGCGCGTACAGTAATCCTGACAGTATCAACAAACGTGCTGGCCTCGGGCGCCATAGCTTTGCCGACAGAGCTGACCGATTGGCGAGTTGCAGCATCGGATCTGTCGCTAGGGTGCAACGAGAAGGTTTTCTTAGAGGTTTTGTCTCCCTTGGGCTTCGAGCCTGAAACTCAGGTCGTCGGAAATCCGCGGTCTTCCCTCACAGGCGCTCACTACATACGCCCGCTCGGGAACAATGTGGTAGAGAGCTTTTACGGCGGTGAGGCGGCATCCGAGATCTGGGCGTTGGGTCATAACCACGCTTATGACTTCGCGATCAATGAATTAGTTCGATTATTCGGTTCCAGGGCGCGTGCAAATCTCCGGCCGCTTACCATCTCCGGATGGAAACAGGACCCATGGGTAATGGGAAGCTACAGCTGCGCTGCGCCTCGCAAGTCAGTCTCCAGAACTCAGCTGGCGCGAGCTTACGACGGTAAGATTTTTTTCGCAGGCGAAGCGACGCATCGCACCGCCTTTTCAACAGTGCACGGCGCATTCCTCAGCGGAGAACGCGCAGCGCGAGAGGCGCTAGATGCCTTGTCGGTTTAGAAGGACAGCTCCACGGCTCCTCGTTCATGCGCTTGGGCGAAGGTGGCCTCAACCCTCGACCCACCGCACGATTGCGTGGGCGGAGTGTGAATGTAAAAGATTGTTAGCATCACGATCGCCGTGACCAGCGGAGCAGGCGAGGCGGCTAACAAAGAGCAGCGCACTTAAAACTTTTGGGACAGATGATGCTACCTGACCAGCTCGAAAAGAGACGAAACACGAACCAAGATGAGCTTGAGCGGATGGCTACAATCTTGGTTTCGAGCGGGGACTATCGGATCCAGAAAAAACTACTGCGCCGGTCGTTTGTAAATGCAGGAGACGGCAGCGCGACACGCCAAGCGCTTTTTATCGATCTCGAAACCACCGGCCTTGATCCGGCCACGGACGAGATTATCGAAATGGCAATGGTACCATTTCGATATGCCTCCGACGGTCGAATTTTCGAGATCGGCGACGCCTATCAGACTTTCAATGAACCACGTTCGTCAATCCCGACGACGATCACCAGGCTGACAGGCATCACTGACGAGATGGTCGCCGGACACAAGATCGACCTTGCGCGGGCCGACGCGATGACGAGAAGTGCGTCCCTGATTATCGCACACAACTCCAACTTCGACCGGCGCTTTGCCGAGAAACTCAGCAGCGCTTTCGCAGACGCAGCATGGGCGTGTTCGATGACGCAGATCGATTGGGCTGCTGAGGGACATGAAGGAACCAAACTCGCCTATCTGGCTACGCGCCACGGCTTTTTTTACGATGGTCATCGCGCAGAGGACGATTGCTACGCCGCTATCGAGTTGCTCGCAAAGCACCAGCCGGTTTCTGGCAAACTTGCAATGGAGCTCCTGCTCCAAAAGGCGCGTAAACCAAGCTGGCGGATATGGGCGGAGAATGCACCCTATGATCTGAAAGATCTACTGAAGAAACGGGGCTACCGCTGGAATGGTGACGGGGATGGTCGCCCACGGGCCTGGTACTTCGACATAGAGGACGAGATGCGCGAGGTCGAGATCAATTTCCTGCGGAAGGAGATATACCTACGGGAAGTTGAGCTTTTTGTTCAAAAGATCACTGCATACAATCGATTCTCCGACCGCGCTTGAGTCGCAGCGATTCTGCCGGGAAAAGCCTTACTTGGGGTGCCGATGTATATCTCGCGACTGCAGCTCGTTAACTACCGAAATTTCGCCCACGCAGATGTGATTTTCAAGCAGGGCGTTAACACGATCATCGGCGAAAACGGATCTGGCAAGACCAATATCCTACGCGCCGTGCGCTTGCTGCTCGACGAAGGCATGATCCGCTTGATCTATAAGCTCGACGAGCAGGATTTCCACCGCGGACTGAAAGATTGGCGTGGCCACTGGCTGATTATTAGTCTCGAGTTCAGCGAGGTGTCTGAGCATGAGTCCGTTCAGTCCCTCTTTCTTCACAACGCTGGCAATATCGAAGACGGCTCGGTCGGACGCGCGACTTACAACCTGCTTTTTCGCCCCAAGGCTGCCGTCCGCCAAGCCCTTGGCAAATTGACACCGGGCGATTTGTCGGGTCTCGCGTCAATTCGCTCTAAGATCGAGATTGATGACTACGAGCCGGTGTTCACCGGCAAGAGCAGCGTGGATTTTTGCAATTCGAACATCTACAAGTCGATCGTCGGGGATTTTGACAATGTCATATTCCCCGAGGGATTGCACGACTCGTCAAAAATTGGCGGCATCATTCCGGGCGGCTTCTCGATCACAAGAGAGATTTCGTTTACATTTGTGCAAGCGTTGCGCGATGTCGTGGCAGACTTTCAAAGCAACAGGACAAACCCGCTGTTATCGCTCCTGAAACGGAAAAGCGGTGATATTGATCCCGTCTCCTTCCTGCCGATTTCGGGCAAGGTAAAAGATCTCAATAACGCGATCGAAGCACTCCCAGATGTGCGAGCTGTCCGCTCGGACATTCGCGAGACGATTAGCGATGCCGCCGGCGAAACATACTCGCCACGGGGCCTGTCGATCCGGTCCGACCTTTCCGACGAGGCAGATCGTCTCTTCCAATCCCTGAAGCTTTTCGTGGCTGAAAACGACGAGCTCTATGAAGGCGGAATTCACGAACTGAGCCTTGGGGGAGCCAATCTCATCTATCTCACCCTCAAGCTGCTGGAATTCAAGTATCGGAGCCGCAAGGAGTCATTCGCAAATTTTCTGCTAATCGAAGAACCGGAAGCCCATATCCATACCCATATTCAGAAGACCCTCTTTGATCGCCTGAACTATGCGGACACGCAAATTATCTACACTACGCATTCGACGCATATTTCCGAGGTCAGCAACGTGGAGAACGTCAACATTCTGGGGCGAAATGCTGGCAAATGCGAAGTCTATCAACCGTCTCGTGACCTCAAACCCGACGAAATCGGAAACATTCAGCGCTACCTAGACGCGGTGCGGAGCAACCTTCTATTCGCGAAAAGTGTCCTTCTCGTCGAAGGTGATGCGGAGGAGATTCTTCTACCGATTCTCGTCAAGAAGGTATTAGGCCTCAGCCTCGACGAACTCGGAATCAGTCTGATCAACATTCGCAGCACCGGATTTGAGAATGTAGCGGTACTCTTCCATGATCGGCGGATCCGAAAGCGTTGTGCAATCATTACGGACCTCGATGCCGCATTCATCAACGTTGAAGACGACATCCTCGATCTCGAAGACGATAAGAAGCGCAAGAAGAAGGCAAAGAAAGCGGCAAAGGTCGGCGTCGAACGGCAGGCCGCTCTCAATGTTTTGTGCAATGGAAACGACTGGCTGACACCTCACTTCGCCGATCACACATTTGAGGTTGATTTCGTCAAGGCGGGTAACGTGGCCACGGTCGTGTCTGTTTTAAACGACGTCTACAAGGATGCCGCCACGATCGCGCTTGCAAAAAAAGAACTCGAATCCGGCAAGATCGAGGACTATGGGTCACGCGTGCTGACAATGGCAAACCATGTTGGCAAAGGCTGGTTCGCCATCGTCCTTGGCAAAGCAATTCATCCAGACGTGAAAATCCCAGATTACTTGCTCGATGCCATTTTTCAGGCTCACCTCCCCACCACCAAGGAAACATTTGCGGCTATCCTTAGCTACCGGTTGCGGCTGATCGAGGCAGCCGACGGCGACAAAGCTGAGGTTGGCAAGATGCGTGACCAGGTCGCAAGCTACCTTCGGGAAGAACTGGATTTCAACGCCATGAGATCGGCAATGCTGGTGGCGTTCCCGGCCGATACGATCAATGCAATTCTTGCGGACTTCTGATGTTTGTCTGGGATAAAGAGGACCTCAACGACGAACAGGTCGAAGCTGTAAACGAGTCGGGAAACGTATTTCTTGCGGCATGTCCGGGTAGTGGAAAGACGCGAACCCTCATCTACCGGATTGCGAAGCAATTATCGGAACTGAAATCCGAAAAACATCGTGTCGTTGCGATTACCTATACTCACCGTGCAGCCGATGAGATTCACGAGCGAATTGAACGGCTGGGCATCGACACCAGTCAGTTGTGGATCGGAACAATCCACTCGTTCTGTCTCGAATGGATTCTCCGCCCCTACGCAGGCTTTCACGACAGGCTGAAACTCGGCTTTCGGGTCACAAACAGCCATGAAACAGAAGCCGTGCTTGAAGGACTTATCGCGCAACGCTATCGAAACCTTAGTATTTTCGACTGTGGCTACTTTGTCACGAGTGCCGGCTATCACCTGTCATGCTCTGACACCGCGAAGTTCTCGTCTCTCCACCTTCTGCTTGGAGAATATTGGGCTCTCCTTGAGCGAAATCGTCAGATCGATTTCGAGCTGATCCTCTTTTATGCATACCAACTCGTTTCGACTGTTCCTGTAATCAGCAGGCTCCTGGGCTCAATTTTCACCGCGGTCTTGGTGGACGAATATCAGGATACCCGTGAGATCCAATACGTCATTCTTGCGTCCATCCTCCGAGAGAGCAAGGGAGGCGCTACAGCTTTCATCGTAGGTGATCCCAACCAAGCAATTTTTGGCTCCCTTGGCGGCTATGCGATCTCGCCTGCCGAGTTCAGCCAGATGTCTGGCTTGACGTTTCGACAAATGAGGCTGTCGTGTAACTATAGATCGTCCAAGAAGATCATCGGTTATTTCGAAGATTTCAGTTCGCCCGTGGTGAAGGTCGAGGCTGTGGGCAAGGAGAAGGACTACCCCAGCATAATCTCGTACAACAGGCAGGTCCGTAAAGACGCGCTTCAAGCCGAGCTAGTACGCCTTATTCGACTGACGGTCGAAGACAAACAGATCTCTCCGAGCCAGATCTGTGTCATCGCGCCATGGTGGACGCATCTCGCCAGCGTCGCCAGGCAACTCATGACAGCGATGCCCGAATATAGTTTCGACGGTCCAGGTATGGCGCCATTTGCACGCGACCCGGATAATTTCTGGTTCAAGCTTTCCCGCATTCTGTTGACGACACCGTCACCGTCACTCTTTATCAGGCGACGGAGATGGGCTGGAGAGGTGATCGAAGCCCTACAATCGGCAGGCATCAGTCTTGGGGAAATTGGTCACCGCGAATTGTTAAAGATATGCAATGGCGTAAGTTGCTTTGAGCAAGACGGGTTGGCTTACCTCAAGCTGGCCTTCGCCCAGGTGTCCGGGGCATTGGGATTCGACTACACCCAAAATGCCTCACTGCAAGAGCACCATGACGCCTTTTTCGGGAGTGCCCAGCGACGTATTGCCCGATTGATTTCAGAAGGATCAGCAGCAATCTCGGACATTTCTATGTTCCGCAAGGTATTCTCAGAACGAAGCGGAATTACGGTATCATCGATCCATGGGGTGAAAGGAGCTGAGTTTGATACCGTAATCGCCTACGGGCTCCTCGATGGAATGGTTCCTCATTTTACCGATTCTGATCAGGAAGGATCAGCTCGTAAATTGCTGTATGTTATCTGCTCTCGCGCTCGGAAGAATCTCTACTTGATTTCGGAAGCTGGCCGGGCGAAGGGGCGCAACGGTGTGTATCTAGCAAGCCCGATTTTGGCCAATCGGCAGTTCTCATATGATCAGTAGTTGATAAATGGGCTTGGGTTTCTACAATCCGGTGCAATTTCCCGACGGGAGCCTGGCTTTAAAGCGCCCTCCCCCGCATCACGCTGAACCCGCAAGGTAAAAATCGAACGGCAAAATTTTCAGCTTAGCGCCGCAATTGAATCGGTAAGTGAAAGATACCCGGTTACCCGCCATTGAAGCGCACTTGTCCGTCTTAGCCGATCATTAACCATCTGTATTAACGTCTTAAATTCTACACACGGAAGTTAATTCGCTACACTTTTCCGTCATCCGGACGCCCATTTTCGCGACCTCTCACTATCGATAGGGACCCAGTATCGATAGTCATATGGTCTACCAGTTGACCAACCTGTGAGAGCGCTCTATCCTAGCGCAGAACGTCCACATTCGCGATCGTCCGCCATCTGCGCGACGAGAGGCATGGTTCAACGGAGTTTCCAATGAGCGTCACTGTCAAAGTCGCCGAGGCCAAGGCGCATCTCTCCGAACTCTTGGCTCGCGTTGAAGCGGGTGAAGAGGTCATCATATCGCGAGGAAGCGACCCCATCGCCAGGCTTAGCCGGATCCACAAGGACAATGAGCTCGGAGTCCTGATGGCAGAAGTTCGGGCGGCTCGCTTGCGCGCCAAACCCGTTACAAACGACGAGATCCTCGATTGGAAGCGGGAAGGACAGCGATTTTGAGCGTCTTCGTTCTCGATGCCTCGACCGCAGCCGCTTGGCTGCTTCCGGAAGAGCACAGCGAAATCGCTGAACAACTGATCGCCAGCATATCCGGCCA
>Ga0228711_1008719_pt1 | contig 14087 bp, 7 predicted proteins | sample MedpolnodulmetaG_2_FD_177996 | JGI IMG/M metagenome (GOLD analysis project Ga0228711, IMG submission 177996) | Root nodule microbial communities from Medicago polymorpha collected in Santa Monica, California, United States - brown nodules | ecosystem: Host-associated > Plants > Roots > Nodule...
TTATTTCATTTAATTTTTTTTTTTTTTTTTTTTTTTTGTATTTATTTTTTTTTTTTAAATGTTTTTTTATTTTTTTTTTTTTTCTTTTTTTTTTTTTTTTTTACTAAATGATATACCATCGTTTATATATAATCTTTAAATTAAAAACTATAGTTTTAATATCCTAATTGTTTTTTATTTAATCAAAGTGAGATTATCCATTTTGGTTGCTTGCAAATTTTCGATGGTCGTGCGTTCAATTTTCTTAGTAGTGTACACTCACCTTGCATGTATCATGTTTGAATATGTGTATTTGGAATGGAGAATTCTTATATTTTATTTAAAGTTTAAATATGATTTTAATTTTTAATCCATGTAATTTTCATATATTTTTGTTTTCTATGTAAACTTTTTTTTTTTGCTTAGATTTAGTTTTTGCAAATTCTTAAACTAATGCTTTAGTCCTGACGTCAACTATTCGGCCACATGGCATGACTTTTTGGGTTGTGTATAATATCATTGACTAAAAACAATCGTTTTTTAATTTGCAAAGACTATATGTAAACGAAAAACTTACGAACACTAAACCCAATAAACACTATAATAAAATATGGGGGCTAAAATCATGTTAGTTTTACATGATTTCAACCGAACCATTTTAGTTTTACATGCAAATCAAAACAGGTCTTTCCTAAAAACAATAAAGAAATCAATTTTGCATTCTTTATTGAGGTTTAAAAACAGTTTTTCTCGTGGTTTCATGGACCTAGATCCTCTCCTATAGTGTAACAATGGAACTCAAACTCGAATTGTATGTAGTCAAATATTTGACGCATCCATACAATCGACACATTTGTGATCATTGAGATCAGACAATTCACATTTTATGCATGACATTATTTTATTTATTTCTTTTGAATGCTTATATAATAGACAATAAAATTTTGATCATGAAATTTCTAATTTTTTTTCTTCTTATTTGGACATTGTTTAGTTTGCAAGAAGTGCATTTATACTAAATTAAGTGATGAAGATTTGGATTGCTGCCCAGTATGTGACGTTCATTTAGGGGTGGATCCTTTTACAAAACTGAGGTTAGTCCCTCACAAACTCTTGTTGTATTGTAATCTTTTATTTAACTTGACGTGGTTTTATATATGCTGTCAAATATAAATGAAACCTGTTGTTACTTTAACTTGCAATGTTGTGCCACCAAGAGATCAATTAATTTCAGTAGCCAATTATTGTTTCATAGATTCACTTGAATTTCATGTGATTTATTCAAAATTGAAAGTATATAATTATATATGGAACTTTATAAAGTCGTAATATTACAATGCTCAACAATATTTTAATAGATGCAAGTTTTACAAAATCTACTATTGACTTAAAACTTTAAATCACATAGATTATCCCTGCAAAATTTTATTAAAATCTAAAGTTAATCAAATATTTGAAATATAATTCACATTGGTGAATTTGTAAGATGCAGATAATAAATTATTGTTTTTTTTTTGGGGAAATAAATGATAACATTTATCAAGAACAATTCGTGTTTGTCTTTCATTCACAACTTAATTTATAGTCATTATTTTTGGAATGGAGTGTTCAATTTTAAATTGTTGTATTCTAGTTTAATTAAAGAGTGTCCCGAAAACACTGATTAACATTTTCCTTTTATTAATAGGCCGGACTTCAATTTGCAAGATGCTAGAAACCGCTTATTTCCCGTTGGGAAAGAAGAGGAGGCACTGAAATACCTCCCAGGAGACCTAATGAGAGCAAGTGGGATTGATCCCTATGGATTAAGACCTTCAAGTTCAAGTGCTAAAAGAGGACAAGAGGAATCAAAAGACAACAATAATTTGGAAGGAAAAAACAAGAAAGTTAGGACTGAGGAGGCTGCTGGGGTTGGAGATACAAGTGCCAACTAGTGCTATGGGGATTTTATAAGGCATAAATTTAAAGAGGTTTTATTCTAAGAGTAAAGAGATTTTATGATAAATAAATTATTAAATTCTTATGTTGAATTTTTAGGTTTTTGAGTTGGGAAAATTTTATAACTTTCTGGTCAGTCCGTCACTATCTGATTTAAGATCTAATGCTTGTGTTGGAGTTTTTATGATTTTTTTGTTAGGTTTATTTGCTTATAATTTATTGTTGTTTTTGGCTTCTTTCAAGTTTGTACCCTATGTATTTCCTGAAATGTTTAAAAAGAACTCATTTTGTTGATATTGTATGAGTAAAGGGTTTATGGAGACAATCATCAAATTCAGAATCGTCTCAACCTTTTATATGATTTGTCAGCATGTGGTTGAATTGGCCATGTCAGAGATCACATATAATCGATATGAGCGAACCCCGACAATTTTTATTTCTTTTTATTCCGTAGATGGATGTGAATTAAGACTGTGAATCTTGCATTATTATTGATCATTTATAAGAAATTAGTTTGCATGTTATTATTAAGATTTTAGTTTGTTAATTGCTTTTTGGCTTCTAAAATATTTACTATACTTTTAGCGTGTTTTTGTTTCTCTTAATCATCATTGTTGATCTTAAATTAGAGATGGAGAGTGTCTCAACTCACGAACAATTTTATTGTAATATCTTATTTTAGCATTTGAATTATGCTTATTTTTGTGTCCAAAAGATTTAGGATATTTACAATTTTGACAATTGAATCAAAACATGTATTATCTTTACATCCATTTTGTTGCGATGCCAATCACAAAGGTGAAAATAGGTTGTGCCGAGCAGCTTCTGTAAGTTCTAAGTCTGATTTGTCAAAAAAATTAAGTCATGAGGCTGATATGTAGTCTGCTATAGGTATATTTCTTAGGTCAAAGTCTAACTTTTTAAAAGCTTGATATTACATGTTGGCCTTTATAAAAGTTAATTTTACCTTTTTTTTAAAGCTCATTTCACATGAATGCTTTTAAATAAGTAATTTGATCCATGATTAAATAGATACACGAACTAAATAGATCAATGAGATTAAACTTCTTTTGTTTGACTATATACGATATCATATTTCAACTCTAGTATATAATAATAATTTTAAGGCGTAAATAGGTTTTGTTTTCCGTAAAAATATATTGAATTTTAATTTTATTCACTAAAATATTAATTGGATGTTTTCACCTTCCTAATTAAACTATCACAACATAGATGTGGCATATGAATCAGATGTCAATATCTCTCACCGCACACGCACATGACGTTTGTCTTTTGTCCCATATAATTTTATAAACCATTATTTACACTTGAATAGAAGGCAAGCGGACAACAAACTGCGTCACTAGACCTTTTTGGATGGCAAAACGAACCCCTATGAATACAACATTCATGGACCTAGGAGACATAACATTGCTATGCACGACCTTTTGAACTCTATGTAGAAGGTCAACAACCTCTGGTGCTAAGAAACCGAAAGTGTCAAAAGCAAATGGTATAAAAGCATGTTGATTGTCAAAACACGTTTTCTCATGTTTGACCACTGATAAGTGCTCAAAAGTAACATATTTTATGTGTTAATCTAGGCATTTTAGTGACTTGTTCTGCAAGTTATCTAAGGAAAAGCTACCATTTGAGTGTATTTATACCATTTATGCTTAAATGCCCGATTCTACCCAATTTATGCAGGAAATGACAAACAAGGACCAAGAAAGAAGCTCCTGAACCAAGGCCTGTTCGCTTAAGCGTGCAGACGGTTGCTTAAGCGTGCAAGCACCAGTGAGCAGCCAACCAGTTCGCTTTCAAGGATGCTTTCAGGACGCTCATGGAAATCAGTTGTTCGCTTAAGCGTGCAGATGGTCGCTTAAGCGTACAAAATGTCGAGAGCAAAGGAAAGTTCGCTCACAAGCACGCTTTGTGGTACGCTTACGCGAAGTTCATCATCTTCAGAGGATAAGGTCCCACGTGGCAGCTTCCCATTGGCCAGTGGAAGATTTTCGAGATGGTCGCTTAAGCGTGCATTGGTACGCTTAAGCGAACGAGCACGATATTGGCCATATAAATAGTTTTCTCTTCTCTTTCCAAGACATTATTACATAGTTTTTGATATTTTTCTGGTTTTAGAGAGAGATTAGGGTATTTTCTTGAGAGAGAAACACAAAGCAAGGTAGTTAGGAGTAGGTTCAACCCAAGATTTATTGAGACATCATGGATCTAGGCATTGAATCTTCATCTTTTCTTCATCCTTTACAAAGCTATCATAGACATATGTAGCTACATCTACCTTTGTGGGTTTTGAGGTATTCAAACAAGCTATTATGTAATCTTTTGATCATTTAATATATGGTTCTAGCAATTTATTCAATATTGTTGTTATTCTTGAATTTACTGTTTTATTGAGATTGAAAATGATATGGATACATACTTTTGAATCTAGAAATAGAATAGCAATCTATCTTAAGTTATCAATCTAGACATGGATGGTAATATTTGATAATCACTTTAATCTAGAACTTAATGCTTTTGGGTAATTTAATCGGTTGAGAAATCGTCGATTAAACTACCCGATCGACTTTGTGATCGTTTAAATGTTTGGGAAATCGATGTTTAAACGATCCCTTAGAAATAACGATATCATTTGGACACGAATGATATTGTTGAGTGATTGTGATAATATAGTTTAAAAAGGCTAGAATCTGTTATTTGGTCGAGAGATTGCAGCTGTTACGCTTGGTTGATGTCTCTGACCCCAAGCGAAATAGCCCTATCTCTTCTCGTTTTACTTTTATGTCGAATAGAACAATAGTTTTACACAAACAAACAATTTATACCCAAACACTTAACGTGATGAATATTGTGAAAACACTTATGAAATACGCAACTCCCTGTGGATACGATCCTATTATACTTACGTGTAAATAGTTTTATGACATGTAAAAATCTTACATCAACCACTTTGCTTGACACAGCTTTTAGAGCTACCTATCCTACGGTAAAAGGTCTGACACCTAATCCCACAAGCGATGAAACCTCAGTCAAGTCTACACAAGCATACTTTCCACCTACCCATCTATACACCATCACATCCACAGGCCTGAGTGTCAAGAAGTTCACAGACGTCTCCTTCTTCACTGATATTCCCGCGCGTCTGAATATATCAAAAAGCACATCTCTAACAAAGTCATGTCTGTATTTAAAGCCGGGAAGCTCCTTATAATGAATGACATGCTCCCCAAAAGTATCCAGGCACGCCTTATGACAAACAAGACACACCGGTGCAAAATATTTGACCCAAGAATACACGACTTTAGCTTTTTTAATCTACAAAACGATTCGTAAGTTCTTTAGAAGATATCTTTCGAATATTGTTTTATATGTTTAAAGAGTAAAGATCTGTTTAGTAAAACATGTTTTTGAGCTTATAACTTATAATAACTTGTTTTCACTACCATATAACGTTTTTTTTATGAGCTAATTCAAGTAGCTTATAGTTTAAAACTTATAACTTACAATTATTTATCTCAATTTTATCCCTATACTCTTAATTAAAAAACATAAATATTAATTAAATATATCATTATTTTTCATGTAACTTCAAATTTATAAACTAATTCAACCGCCGTAAAATAGCTTATGCTAATTTTTGCCAAACGTGTAAATAGAAGACCATCATAGCTTGGTTTCATCGTTCAACGCAAAAGAACCCTTCCTCAGTTTCTTTTCAATTTCCAATTTCGCCATGGCAAGTCACTCCCATTCACAACCCTCAAACACATTCACTTCTCTCTCCCACCGTTGGCGAGAAGATCTCCGCCTCATACGCGACCGTGCAAACTCCTTCACAACACGAAACCTTCCTTCCACCACCTTCGACGACGTCGATTTCGTCAAAAACTTGCGCCCTAAGCTTTCCGAGTTTCCTAAGCGAACAAGTATTCGGATGAATCTCTCTGCTATTAGGGATGCTATTGTTTCGGAAGTTGAAGAGGATTTGGGTGGAGTTTTTGGTAATAATAAGAGGTTTAACTGTAGTGAATTTTGGAATGGAGATGAACAACAATGGTGTAAGGATTGGGAACCAATTCGTGTGTTTAAGAAACAGTTCAAGAAAAATACGAAGTTTTTGGAGAAGTTGAAGTCAAGTTTGGTATGTTCTTTCTTTTACCATTGTTTATTTAATTTAGATTAAATACTCAATTTGATCGTTTACAATTTTCTCGCGGCCCAATTTATTCGTCCGTTGTAATGAGCGGGAAACCAATATATGAGACTAATCTGGACCGCGAGAGAATTGTGGGTATTTATTTAACTGCTCTATTTATTTAATTTTTAATTGCGGTTATAGAACAATGTAGACCTAGTTTAGTTCATTTATGTGGTTTTAGGTTTCTATTTAATTGTGTGTAATTCAATTCATTAATTTGAGCTTGAGTTGCATATAGATAAATGCAATAAGTGTTGGGAAAAAACTAGACTTTACTGTTTCTTTAACATGGAATGTTTTCCACACATCTGTGCAATTAAGTAGACGATGAGCCAATAAGTGTTTTAAAAACTGAGCTGAACGTTGAACTGGTGAGATCTTCCGGACAAGTTTAATTGCTAAAAACCGCTCGAACAGGACCAAACTGTGATTGAACTGCTCAAATAGCCGAATTGTTAAAGTGTTGGGTTCAGTCTTGTTTTTAATACATTGATATTGATAGATTGTGTGTTATGCTATGGATATGTTTTTGAACTACAGATTTTGCTGGTAGTGTGCAATGTGACCTTTTGTCAGTTTAGGAAGGAGAGTAGGGTTATTTATTTTATATAGAAATAGAGTCTTTATATGAGTGTGGACACAGTGGTAGAAGAAGTGAGGAGAGGACTTTTCCATATTACAGGACAAATGAAGTTTAGGGGATGGGAGAGGGGGTGGGGGGTGGGGGTCATGGGTTCAAACCCAGACGAAGGAGTAAATATTAATGTAATAACTAATCACTAACATTTTCCATTAAAAAACAAAAGAAGTTTAGGGGATATATTGTGCCACATTACACTCGAGTCTACCCTACTCAGAGTATACACTATACAGTGAAAATACTCAACAGTTTCTCTTTCTGCTTGTTCTTTGGAGGGAATGTTTAGCTTGTTATAGAATCAATCAGGATCAACTGTCTCTAGTTAGTGGAAGATTGTGACCAGGTTTTTTTTTTTTTGAAGAAGCCAAACTAAACCCCTTAAATTGGCACCAGAGAGAATCGAACCTGAGACCTTGAGGAGGAGCAGACTCCCAGGTCCCAAGTCAATACAGCTAGGCCAACCCAAGTGGGTTAGATTGTGACCAGGTTGATGGGGAATGATTGTGACATATATGGGAAGAGGCATGTCTCATGCTTGGATCATGGGTGAAGATGATTACGGGCATATATCCAAAGCAAGAGTTCATTCTGAAAGACTTATAAGTACCACTTATTAGGCGAGACTCCTCAATGTGGGGCTATTAATAGAAGACGAGATTTGAATTGGGTTGTACTTGGAGTGCATTTTGCATTGGGACATTAGAGTATACTGGTTCATGTGATAGTTTGCATTTTTGTGCGGCATGTGAGAAGAGTAATAAATTTTGTACAGAAAAGCTGCTCCTCTCAATGACCAAATGATTATGTCATTTAGTGATTGCATTGTAACTTCAGTATGCTTTCTGTCTCTTTCAGTCTTCTTGTCGGGCTCTTTTTGGTCAATCATTGAATTCAATTTAAGTTATAATTTTGTGGCCTGATTCTGCCGCTTTGATTATATATGCAGTGATATGTAATTCACATCCAATATCGACAGTGTTTTAACTTACGAATGATGGCCCTATTAAAAGTATTTCCAACTTTATGCTAGAAAAAATATCACAATAATAAATTATACCGGAGAGCTAATTATTCTCTCTCCCAATAATCTGATTAACTAGCAATCACCATTAAATGTTCTTTAGTTTAGTATCATAGCTATTATTTACTTTTCTTTCTTTCTTCTGGGCATATGACTGGTAATATATGTTTGTGTTTGAAAAAAAAAATTAATTGTATGTTTGTTTTTTGCAGAAATTGATGTGCAATGAAACTGAAGATTCAAAGGTTGGTTTGTTATTGGTTATTTTCTTTTGTTCAGTTTTTGATATACTTCATGTAGTATTATGCACTCGTGTGAAGAAACAAGTAAAAAATGCATGTAACTGAGGGATCCGAACTTTCCATTGTTGCACTATTACACACAATAACATGAATGATAAGAACTTTGTATTTTATAAAAAACAAATAGGGATAAACCCCACTTATAATGATAGAATACTGCTGTCATTTGAGTGTCTACAAACCTCCCTATGTCCAAAGGCCCCAATTCTCTCAAGATGACACAACCCCTTCCTCATCAATCCCTCTTCTTATTGATAGACATGTCTTGTCTCGCTAATTATCTCATCCCCTCTACTACTAAATAAATATCCGTATTTCATTCTATTAAAGTACCAGTTCCTATCACTGTCCATGTTCTACTTGTGTCTTCAACTTTTCTGTGTACTGATTCTCTTATATTCTGCAACTTGTGCCTTGATTTAAATAATTGATTCCGTATTTTCACTTTATTGTCTTGCAGGAAGTTCGCCCATTGGATGTATCTGAACTTCTGGCGCATTTTGTTAGACAGTCAGGACCATTTTTGGATCAACTTGGAGTCAAGAGAGGTACTTAATATATTCACTTTACATTTTATGCTTTCATTTTGGCAGATTTGACACGATGGCTGATTGCCTCGCTCAATGTTTGTCAGTAGGCTGGATTATACGTTCACCCTCTCTACCTTCGTCTTCTAGTTTAATGAAGATGTATCGAATCCAAGTCACCTAGTGTATAGTTCATATTATGTGCTATTGTATTTTATGCTCTGTCCAATGTCATTGTAGATATATGTGACAAGATTGTGGAAGGCTTGTATAGCAGACTTAAGAACCAACGACAACTCCACTCCTTTTCTGGGGGAGAATCTTCGGTTCTTGGGAATGGTAACCTAAATGATGAATTGGATTTGCGGATAGCAAGTGTTCTTCAGAGTACAGGGCACCGGTATGATGGTGGATTCTGGACAGACCATGCAAAACATGATCTGTCAGACAATCAGAGGCATGTTGCAATAGTCACAACTGCTAGTCTTCCTTGGATGACCGGAACTTCTGTAAATCCACTATTTCGTGCTGCTTATCTATCACAATCTTCAAAACAGAAAGTTACTCTGCTAATTCCATGGCTTTGTAGATCAGATCAAGAACAAGTTTATCCCAGCAATCTCACTTTTCTCTCACCAGAAGAGCAGGAGGTTTATATACGAAATTGGCTTGAGGAAAGAATTGGTTTTGAAGCAGAATTCAAAATCTCCTTTTATCCTGCTAAGGTAGCTTTGCTATTAAACCATTTGTATTTTTCCATGTTTCATTTTCACGTCAAATTACATTCAGTTCTCACACTTTTTCTTCTTGTGCATAGTTTTCTAAAGAAAGGCGAAGTATAATGGCTGCTGGCGATACTTCTAAATTTATACCTGCCAGGGATGCTGATATTGCTATATTGGAAGAACCAGAACATTTGAATTGGTACCATCATGGTAAATGTTGGACGAAGAAATTCAATCATGTTGTCGGTATTGTCCACACAAATTATTTAGAATATATCAAGAGGGAGAAAAATGGGGCCCTCCAAGCATTCTTTGTGAAACACATAAACAACTGGGTTACAAGAGCGTACTGCCACAAGGTATGATATTCATCATCCTAATATGTAAGCCTGCATTAACATGAGAGATAACTAAACATGATTATAGTGAATTTTCTTCATTAATTTGTCATAAAGTTATATTATCATAAGAGTGTAAAATGAGACTTGTTAATGACTTGTTCAGGTTCTCCGTCTTTCAGCAGCCACTCAGGATTTACCAAAGTCTGTAATTTGCAATGTTCATGGTGTGAGTCCCAAGTTCTTAAAAATTGGAGAAAAGATCGATGCAGACAGAGAGCTTGGACAGAAGCCATTCACAAAAGGGGCATATTTCTTGGGAAAGATGGTATGGGCAAAGGGATATAAGGAATTGATCCATTTATTAGCAAACCATAAAAATGACCTTGACGGCTTCAAGATTGATGTATTTGGTAATGGAGAGGATGCTAATGAAGTTCAGAGTACAGCTAAAACGTTGGATTTGAATATCAACTTTCAGAAAGCAAGAGACCATGCAGAGGATTCTCTTCATGGGTAAGAATAGTTAGAAATCTGTGCTACTGCTTGAAGATTATGATATATTAACCAGAAACAGAGAGGACCTCATATTATCATGAAACATAGGTCCCATTAAAATCAAGAAAATAACCGTTTGCATCACACACTAGACACTGGTACTGAACTTGTACTTGTGAATTTTTGGGTCTGTTTTTGACATTATATATATACTTTCTTCCAGGTACAAAGTTTTCATTAACCCTAGTGTTAGTGATGTGCTCTGCACAGCTACAGCGGAGGCACTTGCGATGGGAAAGTTCGTAGTTTGTGCCGACCATCCTTCAAATGAGTTCTTCAGGTCTTTCCCAAACTGTTTGACTTACAATACATCTGAAGAATTTGTGGCAAAAGTTAAAGAAGCGTTAGAAAATGAGCCCCGTCTTCTTACACCTGAGCAAAGATATCAACTTTCTTGGGATGCTGCTACTCAAAGATTTATGGAATATTCCGAGCTCGACAGAGTGGTGAACATCGAGAAGGGTGCTACAAAATCAAATAAAAATAATGGAAAGCTCATTGCTAATTCACTTTCAGTGCCTAGTCTCACCGAATTAGTAGACGGAGGATTAGCATTTGCGCACAACTGTCTCACTGGGAATGAATTCCTGCGATTATGTACCGGAGCAATTCCTGGGACGCGTGACTATAACAAGCAGCATTGTGAAGACCTTCAACTCTTGCCGCCACAGGTAGAAAATCCTACCTATGGCTGGTGAAGATTGAGTAGTTTAAGTGATTGGTTAAATTTTTTGACACCTGGCTGTGCCAAGAAGTACTGCAAATTCCTTTGTTTCATGGCTGGTGAAGATTGAGTAGTTTAAATGATTGATTCAATATTCTTGACATCTGGCTGTGTGAAGAAGCACTGCAAATTCCTTCGTTTCACTGGAAAGTTCTTAATCTCCTGACCAAAAATAAAATCCTATCCTATAGCTGGTGAAATCATATCCAAGTCTTGAACCGAGGACCACAAGGTTGAGGAGAGAATCTTGCAACCGAGTAATCTAAGGGGAACTTACAAAATTTGACACCTTACTATTGAAAAGAAGCACTGTAAATACCTTCATTTCAGATCCCCACAGGTAAAAATTATTTCAAGGGCTGGTGAATGGATTTGCTGGTCTTAATTTGTTGAATATATTGGTCCATTTTTTGTTGTAATTTAATTCTTCCCTCCAACATGATTTGTGGGAGTTGAATATCTTGAATGCGCATTGCATACCCGTAAAAACATGGAAATTATGACATCTAATAGTACTGGACCATGAGCTTGACTGGTTATTCTTGCTTAGAAATTCAGACTGAAGTTTCTCACATGCTTTTGGGAGAGATGACTATTGAAGACATAGTATGTAATTAATTGCCAGTATTGACCATTGGTACAGAATGGCACTAAGCAGGATAGGATAATGTTAATTGTAACGGTTGATCTAGTTCAATACTAGGACTTTTCTTGAGTGATCAATGTTCAGAATCTCTAATAGTTGAGGTTGGTAGTAGTATGGTTTAAGGTTACTAGTAGATGGTTTGAGAATTTCTCCCCGTAAGTTTTTGAATTTTTTTATGGAGTGCCTCAAGTGCCATATGTTTCTACCTTTTTAACAGTTTATTTTATGAATTACGTTAACCGTAAGGTCAACTTAAGATTTTACTGTTGTGTCAAGTATTCAGTTTTGAAAGTTTTTTTGTTCTGTTACAAATTTTGCTTCATACTTTAAGACTGACATTTCTATATTTGACCTAAGAGCACTTGTTAAGAGATTTCTTCCAAATTAACCTGAGGTTCTGGGTTTGAATTCAGCTCTCTGAATGCAAGATCTCTTATAGGAGAGTTTTGCCGCCCACTGCGGCAATGCATGACTTGAGTGATCCGTCTTTGTAGTTGCACGCAAAAGATAACTAGTTTATACAAAAATTCCTATACTCGTCAATATTATTTTCACAATTTTTTATCAAACTTTTGGATATATATTTTTCTCAATAATTTTTCATACATAGATCTTATTTTACTATTTAATTAATTATATAAATATATGTCCATTCTTTGGCTAGACAGCAATTGTTGACCCCAATTCTGTATGGTTTAGTGAGCAACCATGTCCTATTATAAACCAAATTCTGATGACTTTGTGCTTGTTGGTTGGTTAATAAATTTCTTGAGAAATAAATTTCTTGAGAAAATATGTCCATTATAATTAAATATAACTTACATTTAGTCAGTGTTTTCACCAATCATTGATCAGTGTATTTTTAAAAGAGAAATGCTATTTATTTGTATAAGATAAATACTTCATTACACAACTATGCTTTGAACTTACTTTTAAAAAAAACACATGCTTTGAATTCAGTTGACACTAGTAGAATACTTCTCACCTTTTTTCCTCCATAAAATATCATTTAATTAACAAAAAAGAAGAAAACGGGATGGACGGAGGGGAGAGGCAACTTGACAATTTTCCAGTTGCATCACCATACTGGAGCTTTATAAAACTGAAACGTATCCCAACACTTTTCATGCTTTGTTGAAAACTAAAATGTGAAAAAATTGAAACAATATTTGCTCTATATCTTATGAATTATGATGTCTTTCCCTCCAATCAAATTAGTATGGTCTCAGTGATAAACAACTCTTAGGCATGTGATTAAGAGTTTGATATCTGACTCGTGCATATAAACAACTCTTAGGAGTATGTTTTGAGCATAATGTCATAAATATCCATCGTCCTATTTCTACAAACATATTATTATTATTATTTTGGGTCAAGTAGCCTACCGGAGCTCACACATTTTAAATGTGGAGAAGTGAAGTGTCTGAGGTTCGAACCCCAACCCCTTGCATATATCATGCATTTGTTAATGCCAACTGAGCTAAACTAACGGGGACTACAACATATGCTTTTACTAACCATATTTATACAAATATTTGGTGATAACTTTTGTGATAATTTTTTCTTTTTTCATTGGTCAAAAACATTAGAGAGAGAAAAAGGATGATAGAGAGTAAAAACATAATGTGAGTATGGGAGAAAGTTGTCCAAAAATGATCACAAAATAGTTGTACAAATATTATTTTCTTGTACTAAAGTGATAAGAATTGTATGCAAGTGATGTCTTGTAAAAAAAACAAGTTTGAAAGAAGGTGAGCACAATTGTACTAAAAAATTTGATCGGATATGTATCCATCATCTAATTATTCAATGATATGTCGTATATTTGTATTAATTTATTTAAAAATAACTTGTTAAAAAAATAACTTTGGAATTGGCTAGACACCTCATTTTGCATTGCGGTAGTGCAAACTATGTATGGACCCAGGTTCGGAATTAGTTAGGCATATCTACGGTGTTTCTTAGTGAGCTACGTGATCATTTGCATAAGTTTTCTTACTTGACTGGTCTACCACGGTGTACTCACTCCTTTTCGAAAGGTATCTAGTTTGCTTGTGTTTGGATTATATGGAAGGATCAGAATGACCGTATCTTTAGTAATGCGGAATCAAATCCTTATGCTCTTTTTGAGAAAGTTAAGTTACACTCTTTTTTGTGGGTGAAGACAAAGCATCTATATTTTAGTTATTGTTATTATGATTGGTGGACACATCCGTTACTATGCATGGGTGTTCATCACTAATTATTATGACTTTGTAACCTTCGATCAGTGATTTCCTTTTTGCACGCCTTGTGCAGAGTATATCACGGTTGTTATTAATATACATCATTTTTGTTTGTGCAAAAAAAAAAAAAAATGTAATCAAATTTATTGTCTGCGAGTATCCCTACTCAATTAAGTTTGTACATACGAATTTACCTAAAAAGGATGTCTCGTTTTTTATTTTATTTTTTATCTTTCTAAAAC
>Ga0228711_1008720_pt1 | contig 14086 bp, 9 predicted proteins | sample MedpolnodulmetaG_2_FD_177996 | JGI IMG/M metagenome (GOLD analysis project Ga0228711, IMG submission 177996) | Root nodule microbial communities from Medicago polymorpha collected in Santa Monica, California, United States - brown nodules | ecosystem: Host-associated > Plants > Roots > Nodule...
TTTTTTACAGTAAACAAGAGCTTAACATTTCATAAAATAGAGAATATTACAATCAGCTAATGTTAACATTGATGGGGTATTCCCCAACAATTTTGAAGAAGCAATACAAGAGAAATAGCCTACTGGATCATGTTTTGCAATACATAGAAACTTTGCAGTCAAATATGAGGAATTAAACCAAATTTCACAACCTAACAATCCATCCATCAACATCTTCCATCTTATAATACTGACAAGGGAAATGTGAGAAGCCAGAGTCTTTCTTTCTATCCAGTTACGGATCATTTCTTCAACCACATCACGCTCATTTCGACTACACATGGTCTCGGATTTGTTCACGGGCAGAGGTAGTGATACTGGATTCACCCTCATAAAGGCCAACAAAGCTTAAGTGATACCTACAATCTAAGCTCAGTTGAGGCGCAAGATGAATTCTAACGAAACTTAAAACCAAAATACATAACACATAACAACACAGAAAACACCCTGAACTAACAACAGACCCACAAAAAATAAAACAGAAATCAATTGGAGATAAACAAACCAAACCAAAAATCACCCATGGAGGTTTTGGCAACGGACAACACAAAGCAAGATCTAGAAGAAGGATAGCCATCACAGATCTTCGAACACCATCTGGTGGCTTTCGCAGAGGCCTTTCTAGGTCGAAATCAAGAAGTGAGAAGCTAACCAGAGATTTTTGCAAGGCGCAAGGGAGTTGAGGCTTCAATCGTCCCTTTCGAATGATCACAAAAGCTTGAGGGGGTGGCTCCGGCGGTGGCCGCTCCGCCAAAGTGGAGGAGGCCGCAGTGAAGGTTTGTGAAGGCATCAGAATCAAACCAAGAATAGAACTCCCAACCGTCTCCTTTGACAGTTCAGGCCTTTTCCAAACCTCCATAAACAACCAAATCTAGATCTAGCTCCAAACATAAAGATAGTGGACAACTGGGAAAATGGGAACCAGGAGGTACTGGGGAGAGCCAGGATGTGCTGGGGAGAGCCAGGAGGTGCTGGGGAAAACCACCACTTAGATGAATAGAGAAAATCTAAACAGAGCTCGGGAGGAGAGGTAGAGAGAAGTCAGAGCTTCTCTCTCTAAAACCCTAACAACCTCTCCTTTCCTCGTTTACTCTTTTTTTTTTTTTTTAGTTTACCATTGAATATATTTCTTGATATTTGGTGAATTTGATGACAGCCTATTTTGAAAGCCAAAAGCACAAGGCTATTTCTTAACAAAGACCATCATCCAATTAGAATTCTTGCAGATGCTAAGTCTAAAAATTTTAAATTTATTGGTAGCGAGGAGTCTTAATTCATCTCTCATATCAACATTTGATTGAAAGGTCATGGATAATGTAAACTGATTTGTAGTGTCCTTCAATTTGGCATGTGAATCTGAATTACATAATTTTAATAAAGAAGTCCAGTGTTTTCAACTCTTGATATTCAGAAACCTACTTTCAGCTACAATTGTAGAAATATTAATTTTTTTTATAGGAACATTTTACTTTTTGTTTGTCTGTATGCTTAGTTTCTTCTTATGTATGTGTCCTACACTAGCTTTACTATTGTAAATTCGAATAATAAAATCACACTAATAAATTTAGTTGTGTGGAGAAAAAGGAAGGGTTAATCAAGAGTAAGTAGTTTCAAGCAACAACAACAAACAGACATAGATCTATGTGTGAAGCAATATTTGTTTACCTAGTTCGAAAGGAGAGAGAGGAAACAACACACCAATATTTGTATACCTAGTTCGAAAATTTTTATCCTACATCTCGGAAAGAGAGCATCTCTCCAATCCACTATGATAAGAGTGATATAAAAAAGATACAAGAAATTAGCTTACAAGCTCACAAAAGAACATATCATAATCTCTATTCATTTTTCAAGTTACTCAAACTCACAATGAACCCCAAGAGAAAACAATAAAGAAAGCTTTTTGATCCTTTCTATAATGAGATCTCTCTATCCAAGGTGTTTTTGAAGTGTTTCCGAACCAAAAAACTTTTCACCAAAGACCTTCAACCCTAAAGTTATCTCTTTTGGTTTCATAAGATTATCTCTCTTGATGCCTTATATAGTGTTCAAACCTAGACAAAATCGCGCCAAAATTTTCCTAGATCACACATGATTTGTAGCTTCGTACACAGTACTATACTAAAAACCTAATACAAAATCGTGTAACGATTTCTCACATCGTGCACGTTTTTTCTAGAAGCAAACCTCTAAATTGATGAACCAGATGGTGCCATGATTTCTAAAATCGAGCCACGATTTTTCTAGAACTTCAACATCAATTTTGAGTCAATTTTCAACATTACTCCAATTTGACTATAAATCAGTGGTTATGCCAATTTAACAATCAACCACACCTTGCTGCTCTCTCCATGTTTGAATTACTTTTCAACAAATTTGATCATGCCCAAGAAATTCTTGAACCTTGATCTAAGAAATGACGGTGAACACATTTACTAGATTTTCTTCTGAAGCAACTTTCTCAACCATTTCAATTCAATCATGTCTCTAACAAAGTGCAAACTAATGTCAATGTGCTATGTCCATTCATGATACACTTGGTGATTATTCAATTGGATGGCACTTTGACCATCATAATGTATCTTCACACATATTTGAGTAATTCCTAACTCCCCGATCATCTTTTTCAACCATATGGCTTTGATCGCCCCGTCAATAAGGAAGGGCAATGTACTCTGCTTGAGTTGTAGATAGAGCTACCATGGAATGTTGATTTGCCTTCCAACTAATAGTCGTATGATAGAGAGTAAACATAAAACCTGATATATATTTCCTTGTGTCTACATTTCCCACATAGTCCGCATCTACATACCCCTCCAAATAGTCTTCCTATTTGAGGTGTTCTTGTGTACTTCAAACCGCCCTTCAAAGACTCATTCAAGTATCTCAAGACCCACTTCAAAGCTTGCCAAGGAACAATACCTGAATTTTCCATAAACTGATTCACTAGGATATCTGAATAATCTAAGTTTCATACCATATCATACCATCTGGGTCTAGTCTCTAAATGTTACCACCATCGAATACGTGAAAAACTCATTTTCCACCCAAAGATAGAGAAAAACTCGGTTCGGATTCTATAATCCAAAAATATCCCCAGGGTATTTTCGGAAAAAAGAAAATTGGGCGTGTGAGAATTCATTAAAAAGATTTTGGCTACCAAATTCATATCCAACCAATCAATCCATTTTGCTACCCTAGAAAGACATGGAAGCATTTGGGGAATAGAGGGTTTCCATCCATTAGGACTAATACGACGTAGAAATGTTAAAGGGACTTAACTGTATGTTTATTATAATGAAACATTGCTCCTTTTAGAGGAGAGTACAAGGAACCAAGTCCTAAAGTTAGGAGGAATAAAATATACAAAACCAATGATGTATAAAACACATATAATATATAAAAATTAATTGTTAAATTCTAATCTCTTTGACATCAATGATGTAGCTACTTCCTTACTTTTCCTTCTAAAGTGAATCTTTCGATGGAAAGAAAATTCATAATGCATATACTATACAAAAGAAAAAACCCACTCTTGGTGGAAGCAAATGAAGAAATATACACGATTTCATTGTGCCCAGCAGCATCAATAAAATGACTGACAGGGAATCAATCAACTGATGGGGTAAGAGATGAAGATTTGGCATGCCGTGCTACAAATGACTCCACAAGTGGGTTCACAAGCTGAGGTGCTTCATCCTTCATGAAGTGGACAGTTAACAAAGTAAGAAGATTATTGCAAACAAGATAGAGTTATTCATTTGATTAGATATGACCACTTAATGTTGCAATAGGTTCTAACATAAAGATAGAGATGAGAGAAGATAAACATACCAAAACAAGCATTAAAGAAAATAAACCTATGGATATAACTATGAGAGCATATAAGTCCACTATCTGTATGGTCATGGTAGGGCTGGCAGATGTATCTAGAACATAGGGATGTGCATGAAAGGAATGACTTCTGAGCATGAAAAGGGAACATGAGTCCCATGGGATTTTATAAGTTAATCACCGAACATTTTAGAGGAACGTTTACAAATAGTGCAAGGTATGTTTCTGTGCTGCAAGTCTGCAACTAACCCAACATGACCCAAATATATATCTTAGATATCAGCCATCTTGATGGTGATACAGGTCAGACAAGCCTGTCGGGACGCTAGAGCAGTTTTAAATACTCTTTTTAGAACGACCGAATGACTGATAGAGATCATTAAGTACTTGGTCAAAAGTGTAATATTTACCATCAGTAAGTGTTACTCTAATCTGATTGGTCCATAACAACCACTAGGTGGCTGTCACGTTAATAATTATTGATTGTTTTTTATTAACCAACGACAAGGATTGAAAGGTCATCAAGCTAGTATATTTGTGGTAGAATTCTATTGCAAACACTTTGAAATAGTCATAAGGTGGGAGCCTTTTGGCACCATGTTAACCCTTTTTGGAAGATGCTTGACTCTTTCGACAGACACTGGAACTCATTGCAAGATGAAGGCAATGCAATTATATATTCACCTATTGGCTCAGGAAAGCATCAAGTTGATGCTAAGAAAGTCAAGACCATAGTTAGACAATTAAATTCCCAGACAAATGTTGGTGCATTCAGTAAGAAAGCCAACTCAATACTAGTTAATTAGATTACAGAATGTAAAGGGACCATCCTTAGCTCAAAGCTCCTCACTTTCATCTAATATTTTCTAATAGACTTAAATTCCTGTTAACATTCCTAACGCATGTTCATAGTTGAAAGTTGAACATAAGGATCGCTGATGTGTGATTGGTGCATGAATAAGTTCATGTTGATCATAGATAAATTGATCAACACCCAAAACTAAACAGCTCGTATAAATAGGCATGTAGATTAGAAGAAAAATTAGCTTGTGCCAAAAGCACCCTCTCCCTAAGAAATGATTCAGATCTCCCTTCTTGTCAAATTGATGCTGAATATTATTAGTGTGTTAATTGGGACTTTGACAGAGCGGAAAACGAGTTCATCTACAGAGGACAAGTTCTGATGACTTTGAAAAAAAGTTGAAACAAAAAAGTTGACAAAGCTGAAATATCACCTCGAAAAAAAAAAAGTTGACGCTGAAGAAGGTTTTGATTATGATTGCTTCTAACATACATATGGTTATGACCTTTTCCCCACTGCCTACGCAAGACTATATATGTAGCAGTGATAATAAGGGATATACATTAACATTTAGAGGATTATTGTTCCTTGTGCATTATCTTTTCAATTTTGACCAATCCTTTTTGGTTTGTATATAGTAGTTATGACTAGTATCTTTGTATGTGGTCCATAATATGCATGTACTGTTGTCACTCTCCTACAAAGATGTAGAACTCATGTCTTAACCACAGATGACTACTCTTACTCTGCTGTTGTGTTTGAGTATGACAATTGTTATTATGATATCTATAATGCAGTTCTATGGCCTTGCATGCCACTTTCTTAGTGTTGAAGTCAAGCAGAAGAATATTTCCCTTGAAATTTACAAGGTTCCTGCTCCCTTAACATCCTTAATTCCTATTGCTACATATACGTGTGACAACAGTAACATCACAAAAAGTGGATGTCACAGGAAAATAATCATCACATGAAAATGCTAAATCAACTCTTTCACACACTCACACACAGACATATTATAGAAAGAAAGCAAGCGAATGGAATGAGAGAAAGAACCTGAGGGCAATGGCCAACATTTGGAAGGACAATGAAGTCTTCCACTGAATCAAAATTGCCGTAATTTCTTCCCATCTCAATTGGTTCCCAAGGATCCTTGTCACCCCATGCTATCAAAACCGGACACTGAAATAAGAGAAATAATGCATATTATTTGCATTTGTTGCATTAAAGTTTATTAAAACTTCCCACTTCCTCATATAGGATAGGTGGAAACTTACCTTCACTTGGGGTAGCAGTTCCTCCGGAAGAGGGCCTCCTGAGTAACAAATAAACTCAAGAAAGACATCTACAGCACCAGGTTCCAGCCCTGGACTAAGGATGAGCTGCACTAGCTCATCGGTCACTTTGGAAGTGTCATGATAGCACTGACAAAAGTAATTCATTCACAATCAGTATAGTTTCAGGTAAAATCATCCTTGTTTGTCAATAGATAAAGAATGATACATATCGGAGCTGGTTGCTTATAACATAAGTGTTTGATATTGTTAGGACTTAGTAATAGGCCTCTTTATTCTTGGAGGAAGGTGTAGGAGAAAAGGCAGCAGACTCAATTGGGAAGTATTTATGAGGCTCAGTATCAGAGCTGGTTGTTCATGGCTCAGAAAGGGAAACCTAAAGAAGGGCAGACCATAAAGTTTTAGTTATCCGTTGTTATGGGGCGATAACATAGATACTTGGGTATTATTGGGTTTCCAAGTCCCACATCGAGTATTATGAGATGCTTGGGCAAGTATTTATGTGGCTTAGTTTTTTCTCTGTAATAGCTAGCTTTTAAGGGAGGGTTTTGCCAAGCGCTTGATATTGAGAGAGCAACGAGAGAATGTAGGTGATTACAGGCTGGTGAGGATAAGCTAGAAACCAGCCCGTCAGAGTGTTTGCAGTTTTTCTATGCTTATTGCAATTTCAGTTTTGAGCATCACCACATGGCTTATTTTGTGAAAACAAGTACTGGAATTCCTATCAAGTATCAACAAGGTCATTTAATTTTAATATAATGCACTAATAGTCTCATCCTGTGGCATTTCTTTCTGTTTGCCTAACACACATTGTTTAAATATAAGCTTTCAAAGAGATGAACTTTAGCTGAGTGTTAAGCTAGAAGAGTACCTGGCATAAAATGTTCTTCACAGATTCTTTCGTTGCAACAGCTTTAAAGAAGAATTTTCCAACAGATGTATCCCTATAACATAAACCTTGATAATGGTAAATCCCCTGCTTAAGGTTTGAACATGAAATCTGTTCAATAAAATGAAACTTCTATTTCATCTGTACCTAAGCAATCTTTGGAACGAACTGATGAAAGGTCTTGCATACCAAGGCTGCTTCTTTATATGAAGCATGCGCAAAGATATATTAAGAAGGAGAATTCCCTTGCAGATTTGTGGTTCTGTTATTGCTGCCTGAAGACCTACAACTCCTGCACAAAAATAATATCAGAATAATGTATCTCTTCGCTTGTAACAATGAATGAGAATCGAATAATTTAAAATAACCCTGCCAGTAATTAAATATCAAAGCACTTGAAAAGAATTTACCTCCAATTGAATTGCATATAAAGAACGCTTCATCCTTAACGACATCAAGACAAAACTCATTTAATTGTGCGGCCCATGTATCAAAAGTGTAAAAGGAATCGTCTCCAATTTGACGAGGATTTGGTTTGTCTGAATATCCATATCCAATAAGATCAATAGAGTATACACGGTGGGATTTTGCTAGGTCTGGAATATTTTTCCTCCAGTGATCACTGCAATGAAGTGTATTCTCAATCACTCAAAATAACTGCAGAACCAAACAGACCTAGCTATAAGACCCTTACAATAAATATGTGATATAATATGTGTCCTGCATTTTCTAATTGAAATGAAAGAGCATGAATACATGTTTCTTAATCAAATTTCTAGATACCTCTATTCATGAAAAAATTCAAGAATAAAGAAAAGTTCTGGTTTTTGCATATTGCATATTTCATATATATAAAGAAACAGGTGGTTTACCCCTGGTAAAGATCTGTATAATTCACGTACGAAAATAGATAAGTGTTATTTTTTTGTTTTTGTTTTTGGAGTAAATGCTCCTGTCATTAGGGAAAAGGGCCTTGGTAATCTAGACTTTCGTCAGGAGGTAAGTAAAGCCTAGTAAAAAATTGTTCCACTCAGGAATCGAACTCGATTCTCCAGAACAATTTGTCCGGATGGATCTCATTAATCACTTGAGTCCAATTGGTTGGTTAAATAGATATGAGTTCATTTACATGAACTTTTGACCGGATAAATACTCAATATAGAATGATAATATCGCATAAATAGAACATTGATTAATTGGGACTATTTGGACTAACTTATTTGAGCTTACCTCAAACACAATCACTTGTAAACTATTTGGGAGATCTTCTGAAAACAACTTATTCCTCTAAGCTCTCCTAGATAGCGAATCTAAACAACTTGTATAAAGAAGAAATGCTAACAAGTGCCCTAATTAAAGAATTATAAAAGGAAATATTATCTACGAAGTTGAGTATTCTACTTTTTGAAAGTTGAAAGTGTTTTTTTCAATCCAAAATTTGTCTTTTCTGTCTCCATATACTTCCTTAACTAATATCCTAAGGCACCGGTTAGCAAGACTCTATATAAAATAGTTTGACTATATTTTACTTTTTGTTATATTCTATATAAGCACTTCTATGCTAAGAACTACGAACTATAAAGCACAGACACTCCGCACGGTGTCCTGGTGTCGGACACATGTTGTGACCGACTCCGATACATATAATTACACTGAATTTAATGGCGCTCAAATACTAAAAAAATGGAGACGGATCCGTATCAGATACCGATATTCAATGGATACCCACTGATTATGAGATTAAGAAGGTAGACAGACCTGTTAGCTCCAAAACCATGCACCAAAACTAATGCAGGACCATTGTTCCCAGAATATTGATAGCGAATATTGTAACCCTTCCAATTCCACATGCTACACTCACAAAATCAAAGGAAGAGAATAAAATAAGAGAGTCCACGTAACGTAAGAACACTATCTGATTCAGATTTCAGAATGTAACAAGTTTAAAAAATTACCTGATTTGAACATCGAGTTCTTCATTTTGAATGCTTAATTTGGAAACAATTTTATTACTGAAGTTAGAAAATGCAACGACGATGTTTGGTTGAGGAGAGCGAGTTTTGGAGTAAGGGAATGGTGTTCGACGGTGGGAGAGAGTGAGAGTAGTGGTGGAAGCAAATGTCATAGTAGCTAACTAACAACTCTACTTGTTTCAGTTCCTTTGATTCACTGCATCAGTGCTTTTACTTTTCTTTTCGTAGCTCAGTTTCTCACCACTCTATTCATGTGCTCAAGTACGCGCCACGTCGTTTGTTCGCCATAATTTTATGGTTTTTAAGTTGAGTTTAATTTTATAAAATAGGGAAGAAAAAAATTGAAACGATAAACTATGGAAAGTGTTTTTTTTACACAATTTGTCTCTTAGTATAACGTTTATATTAATATTTTTTATATACACAAATCCATTAAATATATGTTTCGCATATTTTGCAGATTTCATTTATTTATATCAACAGAAACAAGATGTTATGTGAACATAACTTAATTAACGTGTGTTTGGTTCTGCGGTGGAGATAATTGATTTTGACAGAATTGATTTTGTTAGAATTGATTTTGGTTAAAAGTGAGTTGAATGTGGATTGATTTATGTTTGGATACTTTAAAGCAAAAGTGATTCTCATAAATTCATGTTTTTTGGATAACTTGGATCAAAATTGATTTTGAATGCATAATTACCAAAATGGGTATTAAATTTTTTTTAAGATTAAATTCATTTCTATTTTATGGTTATTTAAATTTTGTTGCATTATTAATTTGATTATTCATAAAGAAATAAAAAATTTAAAATAAAAAGCATATTCCATCAAAAAAAATTGTATAAATTATAGATAGTTTAATTTTAGTTAGATATGTTATATTAATTTTTTTACTCATATTGATTACCAAATTGTGTCAAACCTTTTTTTAAAGGATTAACCAAAATATTATTGGGCTTTTACAAAAATAAGAAAGTAATGGGCTTTTGAAGCCCAATTTCAACCTCTTCTCTAACCTAGAGAAAGAGAGAGAGCGTTGAAGGTTGTTGCACCATGAAACCTATGTAACCTAAAGCTTGAAGCAGCAGCATGAAACCAAAATTGAGCAATGAAAAAAAATCATCGCTGGCCGTTTTGTTGGATTGAAGGAAACGATTTACAACTCTGTGGGAAAAAGAAAAAGGGTAATTAGGAAAAACGAAATTGTCATGACAAAATTAATTCTCGAAATCACGTTAAGTCGCTGCAGATGCTCCGAAATTGTGGCTTCTCACCAACGTGAGTTTGGGACTATATTCACGTTTTACTTAATCGCTTCTGAAACTACCCAAACATCAAAAAGTATGCTGAAACCACGTTTCAAAAAGCAAACTCGCGTTTGAGGCTTCCAAACGCGGAACCAAACAAACATTTAATTGTTTTGTATTTGTGGTGTCAAGAGTCAAACTCAGACACTTCATTTATTCACTTTAAAATGTGAATTTCTAACCATTAAATTATTTGATAAAAAATAATCAACAAAAACATTTTTTTATATACCAATATTAGAAAATGTACATGATAAAATTTTGAAAATTTGTGACTATTTTCAAAATATCAACGTTAATGTAGTTTTTCTATTAAATATTTGTTATTTTATATGCAAAACACCGTTAAATATTTGTACTACACTTGTTGTTGATTTTATGTATTTATATATACTAAAGTAAATATTCATGTACTAATATGAGAAAGTCGATTAATGTAGTGTTTTTATTAAATATTTTTAAATTTTATATATAAAACATCGTTAAATATTTGCAACGCACTTCTTGTAGATTTAATGTGCTTATATTTACATAAGTAAATTTTTATGTACCGATACGAGAAATTTAATATGATGAAATTTCCAAAACTCATGACGATCTTCAAAATAACAATATTAATGTAGTGTTTCTACTAAATATTTTTTATTAATGACATATCAGAAGAAAAAAATTGTGAGATTAAGTGATACGTGACCGATTGGATCGTCTCAAAAATAGGCAAGGAAGTTGACCCTAACCGCGACCTGCCGGTAGAACCAAAGTTATCAAACAAAAGTGCGACCCTAACCGCGACCTGCCGGTAGAACCAACACTATAAAAGTTCTTGACCCAAGTCATCCAGAAGCTGAAGATGATCAGAAGCTGTCTACCAGAAGCTGAAGATCATCAGAAGCTGACGTCATCAGAAGCTGAAAGTCATCAGAAGGTATAGTTCATCACAGGCTGAAGAATGGAATCTTCAGTTTGTTAGAAGTTGTTATTCTAAACGCTTATGATTGCAGAAGGAATGGAAGCCTGGAGCAACGACTAATTCAGAGGAATTTGAAGGCATTGGATGCTTATCCACTAAAGAGTGCAGGAAAAGGACAATAGTACAATTGTACAACCACTACTCCACTACTCCACTCTTCATGTCTACAATAGCACAAGAATACAGATGCACCTACGCTGGTTATGCTCTATACATGGAATGGATTTGAAATTGTTCCCTTCTTGGACAATAACCAAATCAAGCAACAGATCATTGGTGATTTGATCAAGCTTCAACAATGACTCTTTTGATGTGCTGACAATTTCCAACGTATCTTTAACACCTCTATATAAAGGAGTGAAGACTTGAAGATTAGCAAGACTCTTACAACAATTTTACAAGTGTCAAATCTCTACTGAAATTGTTTGACATCAAAGTTCACTTAGAATTTCTTAACAACTTTCCTATCTATGTTCTCTCTCCTCAATTGTACTTCTCGGGTCATCGTAATTAGTTCTCTAGCAACCTTTTGTTAGAGTTTTCTGTTAATTTTGCTTCTCTATCACATATTTATACAGTTTCAGAGTAGATCTTGTTGGTCTATATGGCAAACATGAATATATGTTGTGGGGGAAGGGTTACATATGTTTTAGAAAACTTTCAAGAGTTTAGCAAAAGCGTAATTAGAAAATGTATAACTTTTTGGATTTTTGCACAGTAAACAATAAGAAAAATCAAGACAATGAATATAATACTAAGATTCACTATTGAATTGAGATGTTCAAATGTAGAATCTTAATTAACAAAATCAATTATCAATATTCAACAATCAGAATTTACAAAACTAGACAAGCTCAAACTAAACCTAATCGGAACAAAACAAACTAACTCTAAGGAACATAAAGTAAATGAATTAATGATTAGAAACCTATTTGAAGTTCAATTGCATAGTTTTAAAACTCGGCTCGGACCGGCCGGTCGGACCGGTCGGACCATGAACCGGTGGGTAGGCCGGTTCGAGCCAACATTTGGATCGGTCATGCAGTTAACTCGGCAAGAACCGGTCAAAACCGGTAAAAACCGGTGACTCGGCCGAGTTGTGGGTCAGACCGGTTCTCCAATTTTTTTATTTTTTTTTTCTTTTAGCTTTACAAAAACGACGTCGTTTTGGATTTTTCAATTAAAAAAAAAGAAAAAACTGGAATTAGAAAGGTCAAAAAAGGGTAGAAAGACTCCAAAACCTCACTCCCTCCATTCACTCCTCTGTTTTCATGTTTTTTTAAAATTATTATTGTTGGCTGTTGCTAACGACAATAATAATTATATAAATTTAATCCGATTCAATCCGATTAAATTTATAATAATTAGCCTATGAAATTATTATTGTTGGATAGATTTTTTTATTTTACAGGTGTCATTATTTTAGTTTTTAAAGTGACCAAGTCAATCTGATTCAATCCGATTTAATCCGGTTAAATAACTATATAAATTTAATCTAAGACCGAGTCATCTAACCGAGTCATCCGAGTGATTCCGGTTCAGTCATGCGGTTCGACCATTGACCCAGTGACCCAGTACCCCTGCTGAGTCGATGACCGAGCCGAGTTTTAAAACTATGTTCAATTGTGATGAATTTGAGTTTAAAATGGTCTCAATTCAATTAATTAAGATTAGGTCAGGTTTTAAAAGGAATCACAGTTAAATCCACTATTAACAATCATCAAACTTCATATACAACAATTAATGCAAAACTAAAGATGAAATGGGAAGAGAAGAACACCAAAATTTTTGTAGTAGTTTCCCCTTTCGTCCTCGCTTTTGGGGGGCGGGGTGAACTGTGTTATTTAGGAAACAATTTAAAATAAGCACTTAAAAAAATGTTTAACAAAATAAAATAAAGTTCTTATAAAAATTTTAAGGCTTAATTACAGTTTTGGCTCCCTAAGTATCACAATCTTGCGATTTTGGCCCCTTATAGAAAACAATAACAAATCAACCCCTTAAATTTACCTTTTTTTGCACTTTTGGCCCCCAGATCCATTTTGACCAAGTCAATGCATAAGTGGCACCCACATCACTTAAATTGAGGTGCCGCGTGTGACTTTCTGTAAAGCCCTATTTCTATTAAAGCGATAAAACACACGAATAAAGCATATGTTCAAGAAATAGACACTTAAGCATGGAATACCCAATTCAACTTAACATAAACTTCCCCAATTCAAACAAAAACTTCACAAAATGGAATACCCATGATACAAATCAGCAACAACAACATATCTCATTCAACAACAACTTCATTTAAACATGAATTCATCACAAATCAACAACAACAATACTAATTTATACCAATTTGAGCAAAATCAACAAAGTACCCATAGCCATACAACTTAAGCATGTAAATTCAACATCAACAACTTAATTATCATCAAATTCACATACCCAAAGATAGCACCAAAATAAGAGCACGAATGTCACCAATTAAATTCACAATAATCACTTTTCACAAATAAGCACTTATGAAACTAAGTAGGAAAGAGATTATAACTTAAAGATTATGAAAGAATACTAGCCCCCTTACCTCAATAAGCATAATCCTAGCAAAAAAGCTTCAATTAAGCTCCTAGAATCTCTATCACCTCTTGGTTCCTCAAGCTTCTCTCTTCAAACCCTCTTCTCTTCCTCTTGCTATTTCTCTCTCTACCTCTTCCCAAAATCTTATAAAATGAATGTGAACCCTAATTCTCTTAACGAGTAAAGTTTAAATAGTGTCATCACTAATGGGCTTAACCCTTAAAAGTCTATTGGGCTCAAAACTCTTATAAACTAACTCCTAAATCTCTATCTAATTACTGTTAAAAGTTACCGAATAATTACCGGTTCAAAACTAATTACCACCACCGAATAGTAACTTAGTAAAATAATGGTTCTCACTTGAAACACTAAAAATAACCCTCACCATGAATTTACTAATTTACCC
>Ga0228711_1008721_pt1 | contig 14086 bp, 13 predicted proteins | sample MedpolnodulmetaG_2_FD_177996 | JGI IMG/M metagenome (GOLD analysis project Ga0228711, IMG submission 177996) | Root nodule microbial communities from Medicago polymorpha collected in Santa Monica, California, United States - brown nodules | ecosystem: Host-associated > Plants > Roots > Nodule...
GTCAAAAGAAATATCATGAGGGATATAATTGCTAACCTTTTTTTTAGTAAGTGCCATTGATAATTGCATACAAACAACAGATGCAGTGAAAACCAATGTTATGCTACAATAGAAGAAAAGGGAAATGCAAATCAAATTTTGAGAGCACAATTGTTGAGAAAAGGGGACAGGTCCTATTTATAAGAAAAAGTTAGGTGAACAAAAGTTAATCTATCTAGGCTGAATTTTTAACCTGATACATCAACTTTTGTTGACCTAAGTTTCTTTTATAAATAGGACCGGAGGGAGTATGATGTTAAATTTAACATACAAACCTGATAAAGGTCATGATTTTGAAGCTTAGGGCAACGGTGGAGCACCTGAATTATCGAGTCATAGTTGAGCACTAAATGAGTCAAATTAGCGAATGTAGGAAAGTCATAATAATCCTACATTTTTTTTTTAAAAACAAGAGTATTAGAAAATAGGGTGGAATTCACCAAAATAAACAATACAAATGAATCACATTATTCTTTTTCAAGGTTTGTCTCATTATTAGGAGCATTATCACTGATAACTGCAATTAGCCATTTTTCACATCAGGATTGAAATTCACTCCTTTAGCCGTTAATTGCACTATCTTTTTCCTTATTTAAGAATGCTTTATACTCCTTCACTGTTTTTTGTGGATGTAGGTAATGCATGGAGAGGATTACATCTGTTTGGGGTTTCCCTATATATCTAAAATGAAATCTCCATTGTCTTCATTGAAATTCGACAAACCATGTTAGTTTGCAACAAATCTAAATCAACTTTCCCTATCTTCTTGAACATAAATCTTCGGATTAGATTGAACGAAGCCCCGCCATATGTCAGAACTCTTTTTTTTAGGATTTCCTTCAATCATGGCTTTAATATGCAAAGGCTTCAAATGTTTCTTCTCATGCTTTCCTATTTTTTAAATTGCGCAAATTCTTCAAAATGGTATGGGAAACATTTGATCATCTATTAATGATCACTAAATGAGAAAACTCTACTCTCGTCATTGTGTTCATAGTGTGGTACTCCTATAAATATAAGAGGAAAGAAACACCAGAAAGATCCATCAGATGAGAGAATAAAAGAAACACATCATTAGGGTTTTGGAGAAACCACAAGAAGGGGCTATCGAGCAAGGACAGGAGGAAGAATCAAGGAGCAACGCGATCATGGTTATTTTCTCTTTGTCTAGCTAATTCTCTTGGATTAGGTTAAGTATAGGATCTTCTCTATAATTGTTCAATCTTTGTAGCTAGCAAAAAGCTTTTGAAAGTTTGTGTCACCAATTCTTGGGCTAGCAAATACTATGGCTATAACTGGTGATGCTTTAAGAGATGGATCACTTGGCTTATTATAACCATTTGTAACAGTGTCCACTGCATTTAGAGTTGCAATTGCAGCACCTAAACTGTGACCTGTTATAGTTATGCTTATTTCTTCTTTCTTGTATTTTTCCACTAACCTTCTCACCTCAATTAAGACCTGCACAGATCGATAATTATCAACATCATACAACAACGTTATGCTAAAATAAAATCAAAAATTGGAGAAAGAACTTTCATTAGTCTTATATTTTTTACTCAGGGTATGTTTGCTATGATTATGCAAAAATTGATTAGCATAAATAAAAATGATCTCAGTAAATCTGACAAATTACATGGGGGACTATAACTTTCATTATAGAACACTTTTTATTATGCATTGAAATACTCTCATAATTAAAATCATTCTCGGCCTCGCTACTGAGTTGGTGACTTGAAGGTTCAAGGTTTCTCTTGATGTTGAATTTTATCTCCACACTCTACTCTTTTCTAATCATTTTCTTCTGAACACAAGCTCACAACTCATGTTCTCAAACCTGAACAGAGACAGTGCCGCTGTAACTCTATTGTAGGAGCCACCATAAATGGTCGTTGCTGCAAAGCGTCACCATTTCTAATGGAGGTAATGAGGCTAGATACATTTTTTTATCTTGCCTATCCTATGGAAATAGGCTGTGTTTCTGACACCATCACAATGCCATTTGACTTTAGATTTTTGTTGCCGAAAAAGCTCCTCAACATTCTGGGCTTGCTCCAAAATGACTTGAGCATTCTTTTCTTGCAGCATAAGATTATCAGAGTGACCTAAATTATCAATCTCACTTTGGATCTGATCAACTCTATCCTTTGCAATTTTTACTTGGTCATGCACATTACCAAATGTATCCTTGTTCCATTGTTTCATGGCTACATTCAAATGCTTAGGTTTTTCAGCAAGAACATAGATGGGACAACCTATAATAGGAGTATTCCAGTTATTTCTAACAACATTGATACAATCAGCATGGGCCACCCACATTTAAAAAAATTTAAACTAAGATACAAACTGAATATCTTGATCTTTGAATTCTAAAAGAATTGGAAACTGATCAGATCTGAGCTTTGTAAGTGTAGAACAACTGACCATATAGCAAGCATTAAACCACTCCTGGTTACAAATAGCTCTACCACTTACTTATTCTCACACTTTTTTACGTGTTTTATTAATATCTTTTATTATTTCTTCCATAAAAAAATATTATTCTTTTATCTTGCCTTCTTTTTTCCCAACACTTTTCAACCATTTTATTTATTAGGTTTTTTTCTTCCTTTATAATATTTTCCTTTGATTTTTTTCAAAAAAAAGATTAAATTCTTTGACTATTCCCCTCTTAGTATAATTTTTCTTATGTTTATATTATTTTTTTCATCTCATTATTCTTTACTTTTTGTATGTGTCTTTCTTTTTTTCCATTGAGAATAAAGAGTGAAAGGTACTCATTTGTTTTATATTATGTTTTGATTTTATTTTTCTATGTTTTGTGGCATATAAGAAGAAAAAAAAATTAATGTTGAACATTTTTATTTGTCAAGCAAGAACAGAAAAAAACAATTTATCAATGCTTCTTTCAAAACATTGATAAAGGTAATACTTGAATGGAATGGAAAGAGTAGCATTTTGTAAAAGCCAAGACAATGTGTTTATGCTTGTTTTATGGCTTCTCTAGGATGTTTTATGGCTTGTATGGTTGTGGCTTGTTTTTTGCAAGTGTAGAGAGCTATATCCAGATTCTATTCCACCAGACTTTGACGTCCATGGTCTCTCAGTGGCAACATTTTAAACTTTAACAACTTTACTTGACAGATTTGCAGCCTCTGAAGTTCCTTCAGATTTCTTGTTCTTCAGACTTGCATCCAGAAGCTGAGATGCTTCCTTTACCAATACAGAATCTGGAGCATTAGATTCTTTAAGAGTCTTCTGAGAAGTCTGAAAGATTCATGCTCTTCCTCTCAGGGGCATTTCTTCCTCTTCATCCTCCTCTTCTTCCGCAGTAACAGCCGGAGCCTGAACATTTTTTATTTTCCTTTTCTTGGTTGGCTTATGGTCAGATGCCTCAAAAGTGGTTGCTACCTTAGAAACTTTCTTACTTCTTTTCTGAGGAGGTTCCAGAGTGACATACTCCACCATTTCTTCAATCTCAGTCTTTTCTTCTTGGTTGGTTTCGTCACCGGCTGTTGAACTATTAGTGTTGGAGCTTTTCTCTTCCTTGGGTCTCTGTAGAGATTTGCTGGAGCTTCTTGAACGTCTTCAAGAGTGATGTTGTGGCCATCTTCCTTCATGACCGGGATGAAGTTCTTAATTACTTCCTCGCTCTCCAGAGTGGAGATAATAGGAAAATTGTCTATAAAGGCAGGATTGCTTCTTCGGATGCTGAAAGGTACACCAGAGTCTACAACTTCTGTAATGAGCTTCATGTTCACTAGAGTCTAAAGCCCCACACTCCCCTACGAACTCCTTCTTCCACGCAAGCAATCGACGCCTCCCATTCTACGTCTATCCTCTCTCATCCCACCCAAAGAAAAGATATATGCCACTGACGCCCCCTGATTCATTGACAACTCAAACAACCTTCTTAAACCATTCCTTGAGAAGAAAACCCCTCAACCAAGGATCAAACCAAAAGTATGCATCAACGTCATCATCCACCACCCTCCATAAATTATCTTCAACCCAAGATCCATCCCCAGACCCGATACCATTACGGATCTTCACTAACTCCTTACATCAACCATAACCATCTCTACCTCCCTCCTTCAAGAGCCCTGCCTCCTCACCGTATTTCGCCCTTAAAACCTTATTCCACAACCACCCTTTATCCACCAACATCCTCCAAAACCACTTCCCTAAAAGAGAAATATTAAACTCCCTCATTTTCCTAACCCTCAAACCTCCAACCTTCTTATCAAAACAAATAGTATTACAATCAATCCAAGAAATTCTCCTAGTACCTCCCCCACTCCTCGGAAAAAAAACGAGCGGATAAAGATCCTATAGAAGAAATGATACATGTGGGAGCCTTGAAGAAGGAAAGAAAGTAGATTGGAAGAAATGACATTACCGACTTTAGGAGAACTAGTCGACCACCCAAATATACAAGAAAGGATGGTCCTTGCTTATTATTGCTTAAGGGATATGTTCTATGAGCTAACACCAACCATTGTAGTAAGAGGAATAAAAGAATAAGATAAAGACACTCATAGGGGAAATGAACAAAGGTTACAACTTGTAATGGTCGGCCTTGTACTATAAATAGACAACCACATGTTAGTGCCAAGGGTACGAAATTTGCTTAGTTTAATTGAGCGGAAAAGTTCTAGCTAAGGTTAGCCGCCATTAGAGTTCTCACTCATCTCATATTCTTTATAGATGTGCATGAGTGCTAGTTCTTGGCAAATAAGTTATGCAAAAAATGAGATTAATGGTTTTTTCATAAATGTTGCCTATGAGATTTTAAAAGTTCCCTATGAGATTCCTATTTCTAAATTATTGGTTTACGTAAACTTTAACGTGAAACCTGATTTCGATATGGTTTAGTCATAACTTATAAGACATGCTTTTGCCAACAACAACAAATCATAATCAGCAGCAGAATGAGGCATATATGGTATGTGGCAACGTTCAAGTATGTGGAGACCGGGTCCTTGAGGATCTTCTCAAGTCTGGGGGTCTTCCAAGTATGATGGGGTATTCTGAGTCTGACGAGGTCTTCTGAGTCTAATGATCTCCACAGAGTCTGATGAGGTTAATCTTCAGCTTCTGCGAGACATCATTTTCTTCTGATCCAAAATGTTGACTTCTAGTTGACCTTTCTTCAGATCTTCTACCATAGTGTTCTAATGACAGGTCATCTTACGTTATTCTTAGCATGTTTTTCAGTCATTTTCATTAGGTTTTAGCAGAAAAAAGAAGGAGTATTATAACAATTGCCTATAATTTCGGGACTTTTGTAATGTTTTATATATTTGAGTCTATAATTCTAGTTTTCCCGAAACATAGCAATTTTAGGGGTTTTTTGAAGTAATTCACGAAGAAATCATGCAAATCGGAAAATCAAGAACATCTGAAGATTTGTGAAGACATTGGGAAGACCAAGAATGAAGATTCAAGAGACCTCATGAGACTTTATAGTGGGAGGAATTCTGTTCCCAAGTTCTGAGACAAGTTATTTGAAGAGGAAGACCTAAAACGACGGAAAATCGGAGAAACTGGTCCCTGGTAGCTGCACCATGTGCCTAGAGCACATGCCATGCACCTAAAGCATGGCAAAAACTTTCCATGTGCCTAGGCCATGGCTATGCGCCTAGAGCATGGTGCATGCGCCCCGAGCATCCAAAATGGGCGGGGTGCAAGCGTTTTTTTCTGCTTTTTTGTGGGTAAAGCTCGCGTTTTTAGCCTAAAATCAATTAGAAACTCTCACTATAAATACCAGCATTCCTCATTCAGAATTTATCGTTCAGAATAGTGGCAGTTCAAGAGGAAGGTAGTTCTAGAGCTTCGGAGAAGTTTCTATCTTCTCCTTGATTTTCTAGGGTATGTTTTTATCTTTAGTAATTTATTTTTAGTTATCATGTGTAACTAATTCTTTTTAGGTTAGAGTTCTAAGATGAACCTCTATTTATTTTTGTTGGATATTTATTTAATTTAATGTCGTTTATATTTTATTTATATTTTGTTCTCTATTAAGTTTTATTAGGAATTTAGTTTATTTCTGTAGTAGTGAAACTCTAGATTAGATACATAGGTTGTGATAGGAACTAATATTGATATTAATATCTATCTGTCTAGGAAGTAATTAGTTATAACTAGAGAAAGATACTGAAAGCGAGTTGACCCTAGTAGTAAGTACTTAGGAGGTGACATTACTAATATTGACTAAAATCTGTTGAACCTAGGAGGTAATTGTAACGCCTACTTCTATTAAAGCGATAACACACGAGAATATTACAAATATTTAAGAAATAGACGTCACGTCTTTGATAATTCTCAAAAGAAAATATGCATAAAATGTCTCAAAACATCGCAGCGGATAAATATCATACATCTCCAAATAGCCATGTCATAAGCATCATAATACATCACCAAAATAAATCTCCAGTGTCAACATAGGAGTAAAAATCTCAACATCATATAAAATAGTCAACATCAAAATAAAAGAAAGACTGACATCCTAAATCAGAGCCCTATACTAAGACTCCAAAAGCGGTAGACAAGGTAGCTCCAAAGCTAGCCTCCAGCAACTCACTAAACAACGATAAGCTAATCATGCACGCCATCTACACCATATTTAAATATAGTGAGGCGGTCAACCGAACGACCACTGGGGGGTTAGTTCATATTAACATAAATGAGCATAATCACATGAAGTTAACGAATCATAATTACATTCAAATGATTAAGCAATCTGAACATCAATAAATATTCTTCAACACTTATATAATCACATCATCACAAGTTCGCCAACAGTCGACAAATATATCATTCACCAGGTATTACAATCACCAAAGCAAATATTCACCAAGCACGCATTCATCAAACACATAGCAAGTATGACGCATGTTAAATTATGCAATGCGTCTAGAAACGACTCTATATGCATGTGGTACCAATCGTCACCAAGGTCGCCACCTCATTATGCAACAAAAACATCATAGTCAACAACTATAATCAACGGCTATATGGATACAAGTATCCAGTCAACGGCAATATGGATATAAACATCCGACTCGACATATGATGCATGAACATATGACTCAATCAACCATGCATATGTTCACGACGATTCAACGACTATAATCAATGGCTATATCAATGACTATATATATACATGCATTAATCACAATCAACATCAACATTTAGCATGTATAAATGCAACACATCAACAACCAACAACATATTTATCATGTTATAATCCATCGACATGAACAACAACATGAAAACACCGTCATCAAGTTCAACATCATTAGCATGCTCATCACAAACTAACACTTTCATGGGAAGTCAACATTAAGGAATTTAATACACCAAAATCAACTCACTCTCATTTCACTATACTCTAATTATATAAACATGATTACAAGACATTCCCTAAGTTACCACACCATTAGGATACAATTCGACAAATCCGTCTATTGTCCACAACTTTAAAACAATTGTAGCAATTCAACTAAAACCAAGCAAACATGTTACATTTCCTCAATAAAGCATATGCACTACTCACATATGTTACTAGTAGCTTAGGCATATGAGTATCCTAGGCCAATTCTAAGAAATCACAACATGACGCCAAGTTCGTCTCATTTTTATCATATGGCAAAACCAATTCATTATTGAATTCCAAGAACAAAAGATGATTTTACAAACTAGAGGGCTGCTCTATTTATAGTCTAACATTGACTTGAGCCCCAAGAATTAAATCACTAAATTGTTGCACAAGAAGCCGTGGGCTCTAAGTCAGAAATACTAAAATAGGCAGCTTTTGTCAAAGAAGCAAAAGCAGCAAAAGGGTAAAAGGGGGCGCGCCACTTTGTTATATTTTTGCACAAGGTCTTCAAATTCTTTGCACAATATATTTTGCTATGAGATCTACATATTTTTGGCACGAATAAGCTCCAATTCCCCTTTCTTTTGCTCCAAGACTAAATCTTTTGAATATTTGTTCCTGAAATATAATAACTTGCAATTGAAGTAAAATAGTTCCAGAAGGAAATAAAAACATATTAAATCTAATTAAAATAAACTTAAATATTAAATAAAAGACACTAATTTAAAGACTAATTATTGACTCATCAGGTATGTTTTTACCTTTTTGTATTTTGTCTTAGTTATCATGTGTAACTAGATATTTATAGGCTAGGGTTCTAAGATGAACCTCTATTTAATTTGTTGGATAATTATTTAATTTAATGTCGTTTATTTTACTATATTTTATGTTCGCTATTAATTTTTATTACGATTAGTTTATTCCGGCGAAGTGCAACCCTAGACTTGGTACTTAGGTTGCGACAAGACCTAATATTGATGCTTATATCTTGATATTTATATCAACCTGTCTAGGATGTAAGTAGTTAATAACTAGACGAAAGTTACTGAAAGCGTGTTGACCCTAGTAGTAAGTATTTAAGAGGTAACATTACTAATACTGAGTAAAATCTGTTGAACCTAGGATGTAAGTAGTTATTAATTAAGGAAACAAGTACTAAAGGGAGTGAACCGATCTTAGTAAGACCATTCTCCTCTACCTCTTACTAAGGTAGAAGCTGATAGGGCTGCCCGTTTGTAGAACTACCAAGGGGAGAAGGAGAGTGTGCTATGAGTGTCCTTAGATTCATAGTTGGAAAGACCTTCAGGAACATTGGCCTTCATTTCCTTTGGAAATCTAGGAACACCAATTTAAGTCTATGTTTCAATTACCTTTGAATTAGTAAGACCCCGCACGTAAGCATCATTGTGCGATCAGCAGGTTCAGCTAGCCATCGTAAGGATAGACCTAGATCAACCGAGATAGTATATACCCCGCACATAAGGGTCACCGTGTGATCAGTAGGTGCAGCTTGACAACCGAATTGGTTAGAACGTCCCAACAGACTTATCACTTGTATAGTCTACTTAAGATAACCAAACCCGACATGAAGGGAAGTCTTTAGATAGAGTCCTAGAGCATAAGTCTTTAGGTAGAGATTCTTAGAGTATAGAAGTCTCTTGCAGTTGTGTTTGAGTAAATAGAAGTCTCATGCAATTGTACTTAAGCAAATAGCAGTCTCTTGCAGTTGTGCTTGAGCATAGGCAAGTCTCTTGGAAATGTCTTTGAGCAATTTGTAATCAGTTGTGATTATAGTGAAATCCCTTTGAAGTGGAAGGGGACTGGACTACTCCTTGATTTTAGGAGGAATCAGTATAAAATTGTTGTGTGTATACTTTCTCTATTTCTATCTCTTTATTTGTTTTACTTATCAGCTGCACTCAGACTCTGCATCAGAATTTGTGTATCTCAGATTCTGATCAGGTTGTTTTTAACCAATGAAAAAGAAGCCACAAAAAGCTTACACAATTCAACTATGCCACAAAAAAAAGATCTAGTGAGAAAAACATGTCCTCTGACAACATACCCAACACTTCAGGAAGAAATCATCATGCAACCGTCTATTATGATTACAACACCTTTAAAGATGAAAGAGACAGTTATTCCAAGAAAGTCTCATTCCTTAATGAAAATGCTTCTCAGTTCTCTTGGTGGAAAAGTATGAGTATGGATAATGATCTATGGGATATTGTTGAAGACAACATTGAGATCGAAGCTAAGAAAAATAGATATCCTAAGAAAGGTCCTATATTCAATGGCAATGCTGCTCAATTTTCTTTATGGAAAAATGAAATGTTCAACCATATCATGAGTATTGATGCTGAGATGTGGAACATTGTTGAAAATCGTATTGACTTTGAAGTCAATATTAAAGGTATGGCTCTCGACAAAAATGTTTTAACTGAAACTCAAAAGCAGCTCTATAGAAAGAAGCATAGAGTGTGTGAAATTTTTGTAGAAGCCTTGCCCTCTTCTGAATACATGAAGATCATTGACAAATCTACTGCAAATACCATCTTTAAATCATTGTGCTCAAATTATGAAGAAAGACAACATAATAGGAAAGCCAAGGACAACTGTGTCAAACATCTTCAGATCACTGAGTCACTAGAAAGACTCTTTCAAAAAGATTCTGATAGTGATTCATGAAAAGCAGAGATGGCTCAGTTGATTCAAAGACTTCAACACCAAATAAGAAGAAGAAACCTCTCAAACAAAAGTAGTCCTTCAAACAGATCGTTCGTCAAGAGTCATAATAGATGTGTTACCTGTAGGAAGCTTGAACTTTCTTGTGAGGAGCGTTTAAAAGTGCAAATTGACGAATCGAATGAAGAAAGCGCATAAAGGAATTTCTCTTCTTTACAAAAGAGAAATTAATTGATACTATCAAAGAACTCTCCTTAAAATGCTTTAACAAAACTCAAGAGTATCTAAGCTTGAAGGAGAGAGCTGATTCATTGGAAACTAACACAATTGCTAAGGACAACTCTGTAGAATTTTCATCAAAGTAAGATGAAGACATTCAAGAACTCCTATAACAAAATCTATTGAAAGGAGCAGGAAAAATAAAGAGGATGGCTCATACACATTCAGCAGAGAGAATCAGCAGAATAAAGAACTCATAACAAAATCTATGGAAAGGAGCATGCAGAATTAGCAGAATCATCCAGCTTTAGCATTGTAACACCCTTGAACCTCACATGCATTATTTAATACAATTAAAACAATTAATCATATATATTCAAGGTGCTACTTCACTAATAACTCAAAATCATGCATAATTCATTTTCATAATCGTAAAACAAAGGCAGCGGATTCATAAAGTAAACAACATAAAACCATCGTCTCAACATTCATCATGGGTTTGAGTAGCGATTAAAATATACAAATTAAGATATAACACCATTTTTCTTAAATTCAAGTATGAAATAATATTTACAACTTTGCAACCGCTACTTATTCCACACTTTATTTTCTTTCTAGAAATCGGGTATAGAAGTATAATTACAATTAAGTTTGCCACCGCATATATTTTTTTTTAATATTTAACACTTATTTTTCACTAAAATCAGGTGTTCATGGTCATACATGTTATAATATATTTACAAAATTGCCATGCAGTTATACTTTACACTTCTTTTTAATAAAATAGGTTTAAAATCAGTAATTATTTTGTTATTTATGCACTAGTGAATAATAGACAAAGGAACAAAAATTATTATGGAAAAATGCATTTATTTTTTTTAGATATCATGAACGTGCATAGGCATCATAAGACATGAGGAAATCCCAGATAAATTGGGACCCTAACTCTTTACAATCATCTGTAAGACCTCAAAGAAATAATATTATTTAAAAAAAAATGGGGGGACTATGCCTAAACTCAAGGAAACAAATACTATAGTATAGAAAACTGCCACATTAAAAACCTTAGCAATAAAATTCAATAGGATAAAACTTGGTGAGAGAAAAAAAGAGTGCAACATATACACATAAAATTAAATTTAACAGCTAGACAAACATAATTTATATTTTTAAATAAAGAATAAAAGTTGAAATATTATGATGTCCCCTAGTTTCAGTTGTGCAATTAATGCAGATTATGAATATATAACCAACAAAGACCATCAATACACTTTGTATAATAAGGTTCAACCGCCTTTGGACAATCACCGTTAGAAACGCAAGGAATAACATAGGTTGTTACTACATTGTCAAATAAAGAAAAAAAATGTTACTTAAATATGATAAAATAGGGTGTACAAAAAAATTAGAAATTTTTAAAAATGGTGTGATAAATGCATACACATTGTGATTTCAGTCCTCTCAAATGCCGCTTGTCCAGGAAATAGAGAAAGAAAGATAATCAAAAAATAAATAAACAGAAGAAACTGAGCCATATTTTTCATCCTTTAAATGTACTAAAGATATTTATTTTGATCATTTTATAGTTAAAACTTGTACGCATTTTTAATTCAGTTCAATAGTTTTTTTGGGATAAAGACCAAGAGGAAGGTTAGGCATCAAGGTGAATCTGAAACATCCTAACTACGTTGGCACCCACCAGAAGCCCCAATCCTTTACCGCCTTCCAATACATATTATTAAAAATAAAGGGAAAATTATGTACAAAAGAGGGGGGACTAGGCCAAGACCCTCTAAAAAGACAAGAGTTAAAAGAAAAGCAGAAACTATCTATGGGAATCTAAAATTTGGCAGCCCATGTCTGTCTCTAGCAAAATCCACTGCCAAGGAAGCAGGCAGAGTATGGTACCAAGATGCAACTGTCAAACCATGTCCGAAGGCTGCCATAGTGTCCGCACAACCGTTCCCCTCTCGGTAGATATGAGAGCATATAACAAACAATCCAAACTGCATACAGTTGTGCCAACGATTCCGCAGGCGAATAAGAATCAGAGAATGGTTTTTGAACGCTTTCACCGCACTAGAGGAGTCACTCTCAAGCCACAATCTATGCCAATTTTTCTGGGCAGCAAACTCCATAGCCATCATTAGTCCCATGATTTCCGCCTCATATACAGACACCTGCCCGATGTTACTAGCAAACGCTCCAAGAAAAGAGCCTCTAAAGTCACGGAAAATCCCTCCACAAGAGGAGGTTGAATTGACAACTGAGCCGTCTATATTAGCCTTAACCCAATTGATGGTGGGCGGCTTCCAAATGACAGTAATTATTTCTTTGACCTTTCTATGAGAAGGGTTGATCAAGAAGTTTTCCAAAATCTTGGCATCCGATGATAAACAATTCCCATTGGAATTAATTCCAGATAAAGTAATAAGAGATGAAATTTTTATCATAGTGTTATGAATGGATACCTTAGCGGAGCTGAAGCGAATAGAATTCCTAGCCAGCCAAATCGAATGAACCGTGTGTATGATTGCTGCAACGTAGACATCCCGAAGTTGAGAACTGCACTGCCTAGGAATACAATGTAGCAGCGAAGCAACAGATGACAGAGAGAAGGAACAATTCAGCTGCGCTCCCAGCCACCTCCAAAGAGCTACCGCAAATTCACAAGAGAGAAATAAATGTGTTGAGCTCTCGGCATTTTGAAAACAAAGCACACAGATCGACACCAACGTACAGCCCCGCAATTGAATATTTTCATTTGTTGGAAGCTTAGAAAGCATGAGGCGCCAGAAAACAAACAAATGGGATGGTGGGATGCAAGAACGCCATATGGCTGCTGCCCAATCCACCGTACCGTGAGGTATTTGCAAGAATGAATGAGCAAGCTTCGAAGTTAGTAACCCATCTGAGGCAAACTTCCAAACACATCTGTTAGGAAGGGGAGAATTTGAAAACGTGATATCTTGAATATTGGCAACCACCATTGGATGATCAAGAATAAAGGACGGAATCTGCCATTCACCATTCCGTATAACCGACGCGAGACAAGCATCAAGAGAGGAGAACAGCTCTGTGGGAATAGCCAGTAGTGCAGCCAGAGTGCTGCCCATCCAATTGTCCAGCCAGAGGTTAATATTTTTGCCCGTGCCAATAATCCAGGTCGAGTTCTCAGAAACCAATGGGAGAAACTCATGCACTCCCCGCCAGATGGAGGATTTGAAAAACCGGTTGCGCGGTAGACCAAACGAGATAAAACGCTTCTGAAATAATTGAGAGCAAGGGGAGTCTTGCGTGAAAAGCTGCCAGCTGAGATGTAATAACAGAGAGGAGTTAATACTCCGAGTGGATTTCAGGTCCAGGCCACCGGAATCCCAAGGGAGACATACTTGTTTCCAAGCAATCGTGCAGATTTTCCTAGTATGTATATCACCACTCCAAATAAAATTTTTGATCAATTTATCCAACATGTTCAACAAACGGATAGGCCACCGATAGATATGAAATGAATAAACTAAGATTCCGTGGATTACACACTTTACCAATTGAACCCGACCCATGATAGATAAAAGAACACCTTTCCAAGTGGCAAACTTAGTCTTGATGCGGTCAACCATATATTGAAAATAAATACATTTAGGCTTACCTTGGAAAATTGGGCAGCCTAAATGTTGGAAGGGAATACAGCCTAGTGTAAATCCAGACAGTTGAGAGAGCATATTTCTTCTAGTAACCGTCATTGCCCCAGTAAACAATTTG
>Ga0228711_1008725_pt1 | contig 14083 bp, 7 predicted proteins | sample MedpolnodulmetaG_2_FD_177996 | JGI IMG/M metagenome (GOLD analysis project Ga0228711, IMG submission 177996) | Root nodule microbial communities from Medicago polymorpha collected in Santa Monica, California, United States - brown nodules | ecosystem: Host-associated > Plants > Roots > Nodule...
CTCAAAGACATTATGGAAACATTGTTAACCCCTCTGGCTATTGGTTTCAGCTAAAGGGCTGGGGTCACCTACTTCTGAAGTTTTTTGGGTATCAAGGAGTCGTTTTGCCCTTGTTCCACCATGTACAAATCGTTGTTCACCCTTGCTTATATTCCCTCACTCTTGAGATGCAGATGAACGAGACTCTCATTGGGATCAAAGTGAGGAAGACAACACCTCTTGCCCAGTTCATGCATTAGTTGTATAACCATATGTTCCTATTACTCGAGTGGATACACAAGTCATGCCACCACTTGGTCCAAGTTTTGTTAATGCAGAATATGATAACTTGGTATGATAATTTTCACCTAGGAGGATGTTGGATGATTTGAAGTATGTCATGCATACATTCCACCCCCTCTTCTACTCCCAATGCTATTTTCATCCTTGTGTTCCAATCCAGTGGCTTCCTATGAGGAGGGAAAATCCAATGGCATATACTCATACATAAGTAAACGTTGATTGCCATATCCACAATAACCAATCGAATTGACAAGATGTTTGTGATTTAAGAGGCTAAGCGCGAGAACCTCCACAAAAAACTTGCAGTCTTCTTGACAACCTTTCTTGTTAAGCTATTACTTTGATCCTAGTGCTCTTAAGGTGACCTTTATACAAAGGTCCAATACTCCGACATGCTGATTTATCATGAATGGTTGCTGATGATTGAGAGGTGATTGTCGAATTTGATAACATCAACTGTTTTCTTTGTTTTTGTTAAAATCAATTAGAAATCATATGTTATGATTTGCTAGTTGTCATATTTCAATTATGTTTAATTAACATCAATTGTAATTGATTCTAGCATTAATTGTGATTTTATAATACAAACTAGGTGTGCTCTGTTTAGACACATAACCATTCACACAATCTACAATCATTACATGGTACGAGGGCACACCTTGTTTGTATTTATAATAGATCAACTACAAATTAACGGTAATTAAACACAATTGATATGACAACTAGTAAATCATAACATTTGCTTTCTCATTGATTTTAAAATTAGTTGTAATTGATTAAACTTCTATTATAAGTACAAACAAGGTGTGCTCCGATAGCATGTACAAATTGTAGATTGTTTAAATGGTTGTATCTAGACAAAGCACACCTTGTTTGATTATTTATAATAGAAAAATAGAATCAATTTGCTACAAAGATTTTCTCTAGTGGTGTCAGAGTACTGGTTTTACTGCTTTGGTTGCACACACTGCTAATTCATCTGTTTTCCTCTCAATTATCCCCCCTTGGTTCTTGGGTCATTGATTCTGGTGTAGAGATTGCAGTTAGTGTGAATGGTTGTGTGTCTAGACAGAGCACACCTGTCTTGGTTCTTTAGTCGTTGATTCTGGTGTAAAGATTGCAGTTAGTGTGAATGGTTGTGTGTCTAGACAGAGTACACTTGTTTGTGTTTATAACAATAGAAATAAAATTCAATTACAATTAATACTAGAATCAATTACAATTAATGCTATTTAAACATAATTGATATGAAAATCAAAAACTAACATACCATAACATTTGATTTCTAATTGATTTTACCATTTGATCTTCTGATGTTGACTTATATTGTAACAAGCTTAAAACATAGTAAAGATTTAGCTTGAGGGGGAGTGGTAAAATCAATTAGAAATCAGATGTTATGATTTGCTAGTTGTAATATCAATTATGTTTAATTAGTATTAATTGTAATTGATTCTAGCATTAATTGTCATTGACTTTATTTTTATTATAAATTATAAATTCAAACAAGATCTACTATGTCTAGACACATCCATTCACACAATCTACAATCTTTACAGATTTGTATCTTTCAAAAAACTGTCTCATGTTCTCTCCAGAAGAGTTACCTCAGGTAGATTGAAATTGCAGGGTGCCTTAGGTCCTAAGAAGAATTATGACTTAGAAGCCAATATACGTTTACATTACAAGAACTTGAAGCCGCTACCATTAATTTTGGGTTAAAATGTTTATGAGGTGAAGGGTTTTGGGCCTGTATACAAAGGTGGCCTTAAGAGCACTAAGATTTAGGTAGTTGCTGTGAAATAGCTTAACCAGAAAGGCTGTTAAACAAATTGAGAATTTTTATGGAGGTTCTCATGCTCAACGTCTTAAATCACAAACATATTGTCAACTTGATTGGTTATTGTGATGGCAGCAATCACTTGTTTACACGTATATGCAATTTCGATCTTTGGACGATCCTTTACATGATCTTCCTCCTCTCAGAAAGCCACTGAATTGAAACACTAGAATGAAAATAGCATTGGGAGCTGCAAGAGTTAGGATCCTCTCCATTTCTTTCATTTGGAGAGATAAAGACACAATCAAGTTTGTAAAAATACATAAATAATTAATAGTTGTGGGACCCACTTAGTGGTAGGGCCCACTAGGTGAAAGTTATCATACCAAGTTATCAGATTTTTGTTAGCAAAACTTGGATCAATTGGTGATATGACTCATGTATCCACCAAATTATTGGGGACATGGTTAGTAAAACTATCTATCTGATGCACGAAATGGAGGTGTTGTCTTCCACACTTAGATTTCAGTCCGAGTCTCATTCTTCCGCCTCAAGTTTGGTGGAATACAAGCAAGGGTGAACAACAATGTGTACATGTCAAAACAAGGGTAAAAGGACTCCATGGTACCCAGAAAGCATAAGTGTTCGGTGATCCCACCCGTTTCGCTGAAACCACTAGCCAGTGGCATTGACAAAGTTTCTATGATTACTTAGGGTATAGACGAGAGAAGATGCATATATTTGGCTGCTCTTACATACCTGACTAATCAACCCCAAGTGAGAAGATGTATATATTTGCTTGTGCACCCTTGTCTTATGAGCTAGCTTTTAAGTTGATATCTAAGCCCATTTAACATGGTATCGGAGTGGGGGGAAGCATAACAATGTAGAAATTGGACTGAGAATCCACATTAGGCGTGAGGGTGGGTATTGGAATGGAGTCCCACATTGCTAAGGTTAAGGGGCTGTTGGATGTTTATGTGGTTGGACACCCTCTTCTTATGAGATAACTTTTGGGATAAGATTCAAGTTGTTTTAACTTATTTCATATTCGCATGAGTCAACTGACTATGTTTCATTTTTAATTGTAACCATTACTTGCCTTTTTTCTTTGATTTCATCAACGGCCCCTTTTGTTTAAGATTAAAAAAGTTACTGTAATACAATTTTTATTTTAGAGCTTTCTGTTAAGCTATGGTTTTAAATTCTTGGAAAAGCTGTAAATCGACATATATTAGGTTTCTGATTTTTTGAAGTATTATGAATTTTTAAATCACATTGGAAGAATAAAAGAAGCAACTGGCAAGTGTTGAGTAATTATGATCATACTTTAAAATATTTATTAAATTTATGTTTCTCATGAAATATGATGGATTGGTGTTGATGAATCTTTTGCACACAGGAGCTCTTGAGGCGCCAAGTCAGTAGAAGCCGTGGTGGAATATCACTTACATATGTTGTTCTTGTTGCTGTGATTGGCTTCATTTTGGGATACCTCTTGAAGAGGACATGACCTATGATCTCCAAAAACTGCATAAAATAATGTGAGTGAGCAGCAGAAACTGTTTATTTGTATTATTGGCAGGTTACGCTTCTTGATAGTTTGTTTTTTTAAGAAATTTCAAGACACTAGACAAGTTGATTAAATTTTTATTTCGTGCACCTTGTAATTTGAGTTACCAAATTCAGGAAATATATTTAGTAGCTTTTGCTGGATTTGGACTGTTCAAAATATTTGAAGTCAAGCAATCTGAAAAGTTCAATCTTTGATTGGATGACTCAACATGCAGATCTTAAATTCTTTTTAAAATCTGATTTCCATGTTTAAAATTGGAGCTATCCATTCTTGTACGAATGGTCTTGCGATGCTGAATTCTTGAGTGTATGCAATTCAGGTCTATTTCTTTTTTAGGGCCTTCTATCCCCATTTTCTTCCTTGTTTTCGACTGTGCATTTGTTGCTTTTTTAGATAGTTTAGTAAGAGTTCCACAATGAGTTATATTTGACCCAAAGTGTTCATAGGATGGAGACATCTCTTAACCCATATTTGAAGATGATATTAGACTATTGAATATCCGTTGATCCATTAATAAAAGATTACTGAAATTCAAATTTCACGATGTATGTTATAAGATATACCATTTTATAGTCCGGTTTTATGCCAAAGTACTTTGGTAAATAAATAGTCTAAAGTAAACTAGCATTTGAAAATTACTCAAAATACTAACTGACAGCCAATATCTCTTCAAAATCCTTGTTCTCATAAGCGAGTGACTTGATCTCTTGTCCCTTGTAATTGGTACTAATCAGATCACTGTCTCACTCCTTAAGATAAGGAGGACCATAAACTTCTACACTCAAGCTGATAACGCGAGTCGTTGTTGGAATTCGAGTGTTTTTCGGATGCTAACCCATATATTAAAGTTCTGTTTATTTCACCCAATACTGCAGAAGACATATTTGGTGAATACACATCTTACATTGTACATTATGGAGTTGCTCCTTTAAAATGTTCATGAAATTTCTAGAAATTGTAGAGCTTGTTACTGATTTACCTTTACCCCTAAATATAATGCCAGCTTGACATTAGATTGCATTTGGCATTCCTACTCAAATTCTGCTTCAATGTGAAGCAGATACACACCCATATCTAATGTATTTACATATAAATATACGGATATACAGGTATATAATGAAAAACATTGATTATGGATAGTACATATTGCTTCTATTAATTTGACAGACAACTTTCTGGCACCAAAGTTCCACTGCTCGTCCCACCAATATTCTTACATGATGAAGTTGCAGCTTTCTTGTTGTAACTCAAATTTATATCCTCCAATTTGATCCCTTGGCATGGTGTACTTGGGCTGCAATCAAATGTTAATGCCTCTTTTGTTGCCGAACTTCCATGAATGTTCTTATAAGTAACTTGGCTAATCTTAATTCCTGAAGTCTGTTGAATAACAATTTACATTTTTGTCAATTGAGTATATTCAACTCTTCTTCTAATGTGGACAATTCACTAGAGTATAAAAGAAAGGGGTCTTGTTAACAAGTGCCTTTAGCGCATTTGTTAAAGATATATAAATGGAAATAATTGGTAAATTTTAAGTATAAAAAATTACTTTTTAAAGTTTCATTGCATTGAATGTATCATTTTTAAGATAAAAATTTATTTTTTAAACTTTTTAACAAATAACAAGTGCCCTAAGGGCTGTTAGCATTTTCCTAAAGTAAAAGAAATAACATCAATTGTTTGTAAGAAAAATGTTGAAAAGTGTCTTTAGGGTATTCGTTAAGAAAATAAAATATAAAATTATTGTGTTAAGAAAATAAAATATAAAATTATTGTGTTGGAAAGTGGTGAATTTAATTTTTTGTACATTTAAAAGTTGTTTCAATTAAAAAACTACTATTTTTAGCTTCTTTAAATGTGGTTTCTTTGAGAATTGTTCCTAGGGCACTTGTTACGTAAATGATGCATTCTATACACGCAAGAAAAGACATATTTAAGAACTACTCCCTTCATCCCTATATATAAGCACCATTTGCCTTTAATAAAAGGGTGCTTACTTATATACAGGGACGTAGAGAGTAAAATAATCATTAGAAGTGAAATTCATATAAAAGTAACTTATGTCAAATTTAATTTAGGTAAAAATTATAGCGAAGAGAATATAATCATGTTAATTTGGACTATTGATGATTACCTGTCCAGGACAACCAAGATTGTTGGGGCAGTAATTCTGATCGATGATGATGGGATTCTCAACATTGTTCATCATGATGTTTTGAAACAAAACGTTCTTGACGAAGCCATTACTGGGCCTTGCCCATGATTTTATCCTAACCCCATTGTCCGATCCATAAAAAATAGCATTTGTTAGTGTCACATTTTCCACCCCCTTTTCCTCCACTTTTTGTCCCAAACTTCCAATGCTGTATCAAACAGATATTTTTACAAGGGTCAATTTTGCTATATTGAACTAACTATTCCTTGAAAATATAAGTTTATGTTTTAAAATCCGTTGAAGATATTCAGATCATAGTTTAATTTATTTAATCAATTTAACCATTGTCAAACTGGAAAATATGAATCAAATCAACTTACGAATTCACTTGTTCTCCGTTTAATGGGTAGAACTAGTCAATTTGGTACAATTCTTAAAACATTGATATAAAACTTTTCGCAATATTAAAAAGTTTGCACATACGTTCAATCATATCGTACCTGTGTCATAATATTATTCTTTAAAATATCTACACAGCTATCTATAGGGTGAAATATATTAAATATCTATTCAAAACTTTTTACAATGTCTTTAATTAGTAATTGAGTTCAATGTTTGCTTATTTTGCACTCAAATTGACATAAATCAAGGTGATACTAACCTTACACCATGACCAGGACCACATTTTATGTTGGACATTAAGAGATTGTAAGTGGCATCACCAATGGATATGCAGTCATCCCCTGTTTGCATTATACATCCATTGATAGTAACCCTATTTGAGTATTGAACATGAATGCCATCGGTGTTTGGGCTCTTGTCTGGTGCAATAAGTTTGACATTTTTCACAACAACATCGTTGCAATTATTAATCACTAGGTGACTTAGTTGGCTGTTAATTGAAGTAATGCCACTAACCACAAGGTTATTCACCCAGTCGAATGACATTGTCTGAAGAAAAAAAAAATAGCAAATATTAATCCGTACACATAAAATATACATTGATTACAAACATTTATTAAAATGATACTTCAACTTTTGTTCATGCATTTCTTGGGTCTTAAATGTAGGCATTATTTCGACCAAAAAAAAATGTAGGCATTACCAATTTTAAATGTAGGCATTTGCCGATTTTATTCTCATAAATATAATAAAAAATCATTGGAAAAAGTTTAGCTAAGTTGGGTATCAGGGGTTCATCCAGATCAGAGCAGATCTCAAGACTAGAGGTGTCAAATAGGTTGGTCCGACTCGAAAGGTCCGACTACATAAATGGGTCAGTCCTGCCCTGACCCATTTGTAATTGGGCCACACATTCTTGAGTCAAGACCCAAAGAGCCCTAATCCATCGGCAATTAACCGCCGCCCGTAAAAACCCATCGACATTTAACCGCCGATGAGGTTATATTGGTATTTTCCTGGTGTTTCCTAGTATCCATTGATGTGGGAACAACAATCTTATAATTTTAGTGTGACAAATAGAGTGCATGAAAATATAAGTTTAAAATAAATACTTAATTAACATACCCTAGCTCCAACCGGGCAATTCTTCCCAGACCTCCTACAATTCCAAAATCCAGCACCTTTACCATCCAATTTCCCACCAGAAACAACAAGATTATCAACATGATTAAACAAAATCCAAGACCCTAAATTTCCAATTTCCCTGTAATCTTCAGGAGCCACAAGAGTTCCACCATTAAGGAATGTCACCTTTCTCTTACATGGACCTCGGAAATTAATGTTTTTCAACAAGTACCTCCCTTTTGGTACATAAATTGTGGCAGGAATTAAGCTAGCACATGCTGATTTCCAAGCATTTACAAATGGTATTGTTGAATCAGTTTTTCCATCTGGTTTTGCCCCAAATTTAATTACATTGTAAGTAGTAGTTGGAGCTGCAATTGATGAACCTAACAATGTAATGTATAAGATACATGAAATTACCAAGATGTATTTAGTACCTAAAATATAATCCATTATAATAGCTCTTAGTGTATATTCCCAAAATTATATAATATGAATGTATTGTGGTTTTTGTATGTGTTTGTTAATTGGCAGTTGATGTAGTAGAACTAATTAGATGGTAGTTGAAACCGTTAGAATGGTACGATTATATATAGTATTGTATAAGTGCTTAATTTATTGTTTGCTTCAATATATTGAAAGTCAACTATGCATATTGTTTATGAATTATTTTGTGCAAAGTCAAAAGATGAATGTATCTCATGTAATTTGAAATCGTAAATAAATCATGTTCAGAAAAATAAGGTGATAGAAGATGAACATACATGTGATAAGCCGATTACTTTGATTAATTAAAAGGGTTTAATTAACTTAAGAAAAAATTCACCTTTTCTTAACCATAATGAAACTTGAAATTGTACCAAAACATAAGTACATCATGAAGGGATAGAGTACATTGAATGAACAATAGAATTCGTAAATATATATATTTTTTGACAAGAAATCGTTAATATTGTTATGTAGTGTAATTAAAGCTATATATAACGTAAGTAGTTTAGGGATTAAGTACTGCATAATGCATTGGTTATGTACATGCTACTCTATAATATGTTGAATTTTAGTTAGTGATGTTCTAAGTTTTGAGAATGAAAATTGCGTAAGTTGGAGCAAACATGACCGTACGTATAGGTGTGCGCAGTTAAATTGCTTGTGCCACAAAATTTGAATGTTTGAAGTGAGTTTCTTAAAGGCTCTTTTATGGGAGAGCCTTCGTTAATAATTTTGGTGTCTCTAACTCTCTTTATGCTAAATTAATGACTGCAAATTTATCCAATGAAATTGCTCATGAGGTTGGTTTAACTTTTGGCATGAATGTGATTCATGCTTGTTTATCAAGCTTTCTCTAATCCAAAGCTTGTGCAACCTTTGGAAGTTTCAAATCAAATGGTCTAACCGTCTCCATTTAATTAGGAATTATCATTAGAATGACTATTCCTTTTTTCACTCTACTACATTTTCGTGTCTTATAAATTTTTCAAAAATACTCTTTGGACCAATGACAGAAATTTCCATGTTTTTTTTTTGGTGTGGCTTACTGGTTATGAAAACAGGGACACCTATTTATAAAATTTTCTGGACGTCTTGGATCACAGAAATTGTCGGTGCAATGTGAACCACAAAAAAAATCATGTACATATTATTTTTGGATTATATAATCCGAACCATCCCTCACCCTACAAAGTACGAAGTTTCTCTCATTTTTCGCCCAATATTTAATGGCTGGTAAAACCCTTTGAACATGTTTTTTTGACTCACCATTATGACTCGTTACACTCTATGCAACACAATCTTCACAAACTTCCCCTATAAATACCCTTCAAACCTTCACCGTTTCTCACTCCATCATCTCACACTCTCTCTTCCTCTTCCTTCTACAACAATGTGTTCTATAATTGGCCTTTCGTAAAAAGAGGCTACTTAGGATATTCAGGGATTGTATGAACGATCAATAGGGATGGTGCCGCACTGTAAAGAAGCACGGTTTGTCTGGGTGTCATGTTGGTATGTCTCGGCACAAAGTTTACCATCAAGGTCTCTTTCGCTCTGGAAAGGAAACAAATCTTACCCTATCCCATTCCCCCACCATCCTTTTCTCCTTCCCCCTCCCCTCCCCTCCTTCTTTCCTTTCCATCAGCTTGCATTATTGATTTAGCTTAGGGTTTTTAATAGACTAACATTAGGTTTGAATATTTTATGTAATAAGCTTAAGCTTTATTTTATTGTAAATGTATTGATATAATAATAAAATGAGATTTTTTGTATCATTTTGTCCTTTTAATTTTGTTTGTATTTACATTTATTTTATGTTTTTGGCATCATAATAATATAAATAAACCATAGTCTCTTTAAAATTCTGGGCAAAGCAAATTTCAGATTATATAATCCGATAATTCTTAAAAATCTAGTTCGGATTATATAATCCGAACTAGGGGTATTTTTGAAAAAAAAAACAGGGCGCGTCAGAAACATATAGGGTGGAAAAAGTAATAGTCTTTTAAAATATCTCATTTATATTGTTTTGGACCAGATTTTGGCCCATACAATGATCCAATACAATATGCCCATTAATCCAATACACCGACATATGAAAGTTTGTGGAAGGTCATTTGCTCCCTAGACTAATCATGAACGTTGAATGAATCTCCAACTAACTCCCATATCGTTCATCGAATTTCACGGAAGCAGTTACATTGAGCTCAACTATATAAGTCTGGCTCCACGCCATGTCCTAGGAACGATAAATTTTTCCCACATTTTGTCACACTTTTGTCTCGTGTACGAACATTGACTTAAGTGTTGGAGCAGTTACCTATTTTGTAGGTTTCTTCTCCATTGTCGACGGACATCCTCTGTCGTACCCGAGCTTTTTCACTGTTGTACCAGATCGTCATCAACACAAGCATCGAGACCGCGATATCCTAGTTTTGTTTGCACAAAGATCACTCACACTGTATATTTTGATTTCATTCACAATTTTCTCAAATGCACAACCATAATTGTTTTCTACCATAGCATCTACAACTGCATCATGGGAAGACCGACCTTGGCAATACTGGGAGCCATGCCATCCATCGTCCACCTAAATATGAAGTACCACAAAGCAAACGACGAGGTGGTGATGTGTGTAGACTTACTGGAGCCAGACAATGCCATAAAGCATTACATGAAAGCTGTGAGGCGTCAGCCATCTTAGAAGAAGGAAAGAAGAAGGTAGCCACTTCTCCTAAATAATCACCCCATGAGCACCAACATTGTTGACTTTGATGCACGCTAAAAGGGGCTACACTTGATGATGAAAAAAGCATGGGGAATCCAACCACCTTTCAGCCAAAAATGAAATATCAAAGGATTAGTTAATTTACTTACCCATATGATGTAGGTTGGCACCAATTTAACTAACTTAGTTGAGAAAAGACTAGTTAAATATCTACGAGCCATCACATAACTGTTTTCTCGTCCACTAAAAGAAATGCTCGACATCGACTAAAGCATTTCCTATCATCGAATCTACATTAACCCATTGGCAAAGTGTGTAACACCCAAAAAAATTACATGTAATGATTTAACGAAGTTAATTAGAAGTATTTTTTATTTTATGATTATAATGATGTTATGATTCTAAAATATTATGTTAGCTATGAAGAAATTAATTTATGATGATTAATGACGTTTTCCCGAAACATAGCAATTTTAGGGGGGTTTTGAAGTAATTCACGAAGAAGTCATGCAAAACGGAAAATCAAGAACATCTAAAGAATTGTCAAGACTTTAGGAAGACAAGGAATGAAGATTCAAGAGGCCTCATGAGACTTTACATAGGGAGGAATTCTGTTCCCAAGTTCCGAGGTAAGTTATTTAAAGACGAAGACCTAAAAACGACGAAGATCAGAGAAATTGGGCCCAGAAGCACAAAAGCATGCGCCTAGGGCATGGAAACGGTGCAATATGCGCCTTAATAATATGCTATGTGCCTCAAGCATCTTAAAATGCGGGGGCACAAGCGTAATTTTTTTCGTTTTTGTGGGTAATGCCAGCGTTTTTAGCCCAAACACAGTTATAAATCTCCACTATAAATACTAGCCTTCCTCATTCAGAATTTCTCGTTCAAAACTATGGCAGTTCAAGAGGAAGACTACTTTGGAGCTTCGGGAGAGAATCTATCTTCTCCTTGATTTTCTAGGGTATGTTTTTATCTTTAGTAATTTGTTTATAGTTACCATGTGTAACTAAATCTTTTTAGGTTAGAGTTCTAAGATGAACCTCTGTATATTTTTGTTGGATATTTATTTAATTTAATATGTCGTTTATTTTATTTATTTATTTTTTTTGTTCGCTATTAAGTTTTATTATGAAGTAGTTTATTTCTATGAGAGGTGCAACCCTAGATTAGGTACTTAGGTTATGACATAGCCTAATATTGCTATCACTAACTTGATGATTATATCTTGATATTTATATCCCTTTACTGATAACTATCTTTCTAGGAAGTAAGTGATTATTAACTAGTCAAAGATACCATAGGAATTGTTGACCCTAAACGTAGGTACTCAGTGGCTAAAACTCATTGAGTCAGGTGGTGCCTTACCGAACCTATGAATTAACTGATTAGTAATTAGGGAAACAAGTACCTAGCGGCCCAAAATAAGCTGTAACCTAATAGAACCATTCTCTTGAAACCCTTAGTAAGGTAGACATAGATTAGGGATGCCCATTTGTAGAACTACTAAGAAAGCGTAGAGAGAGTGTGCTATGAGTGTCCTAAGATTCATAGATGGGCAGACCTAATGGAACCCTGGCCTTCATAGCCTTGGGAAACACTGGAAAGCCAGTTTATGTTTATGTTTCAATTACCTTTGAATTAACAAGACCCCATACGTAAGGATCACCGTGCGATCAACTGGTGCAGTTAGCCATCAAAGGGATAAACCAAAGTAGGTTACTAACGTCCCAACGGCCTCATCACTTGTATAGCCTACCTAAGATAAATAAACGTGACATACTATTATTTATTATCCAACAACATATATATAGAGGAGATTCGAAGAATCCTAACCACTGCTTACTTTTCTGCAACCAAGACAAGTAAACTTGCTCTGTTGAAAACAGATAAAAATTGCAAGTCTTTTAACCCTTGACTTTTATATCGTCAACTTATAAAAATAAGTAATGAGAATTTTTTGGACGAAAGGACAATCCATGTGGATACGATACTTTACTTATCACTTTATTATTAGTTAACGATTGGTACACTTGCCATTCCGACCATCGCCGACGAATGAGATGTTAACGTTATAAGATGATGAGGTATGCTGATAGTATAAACGTCGTATGACGATGATGAACGACGTAATAAAAGATGCTTATGAAATACTTAAGGGGAAAATAGAGTGAGTTGTAAGAGGGTTATTCATGAACTAATAAAGATGAAAATGACAGTAAATTATAGTAAGGTATAAATGTATCGACATTACTATATGAAGAGTGTGAACTTGGGAAAGTTGTCAGGTTGAAGCTGAAAGGGGTCGAGGTAAAATGGTAAAGATAAAGACACGACGAGGCATAGGTGAACGAGGATTAGAGAGGAGTAGGTTAAATAAAGGGATGTGGTGAAAGATGTCAGTCGCGGTAAGGATGAATATCGAGTTACTTGTGATTAATGATATAAGATCATAACGATACAAATAGCAAGGACAAATTTAGAGAACTGATTACGATTCTAGGATCGTTAGGATGAAATGTAAACGAAGATAGGGAGTCGTGCTTTAAGTAAATGAACGATGTGAGGGGTAGTAAGAGCGGTGAGTCAGGATATGAATCTAATAGAAGAGATTAAGATGAATGATAAGAAGGGATAAGATAAGAAAACATGATTGTTATAGGAATAGTTCATAAAAAAGGGACAAAGACAATGGAAGAAACTTAGAATAAATATTGAATCCAATGATTTAAACTAGATTTTAAAGGTACAAACCAAGTAAAACAAGTGTACGATGTTAGAGGACTAAGGTAATAGATGATAATAATGATGAAATTAATAACTGATGATAAAGTGTTACGACTTAATAAGTCTAGTCGTATAGACGAAAATTATTATGAGGAAAGATGAAGGAGTAGTAAAAATAGTAAAGACCAAGGATGAAAGATAAGGTAGGTTATTAGGAGTAAAGGGTGCAGAGAATGTAGAGGAAGCCAATGATGAGTGTAAGTCCTAAACATGTTGCACGTTTCAACAAGAAAATGAATTAGATATAATTAGACGAACATATGGTGTTAATTAATAACAAGGTGTTAATGATGATGTAAAATGATGTTATGATTGTTAAAATGACGAAAGACGAAAAATGACGAAAGATGAAAAAATTGACGAATGACTATGATGTAAAGATGATGTGTTGTTTTTGTGTCTTTATAAATGATGTTTGGTAAGTCTTCATGCATCATATCATACTGCATAATGACAAATGACGAAATGTATGTTTCAGTAACACATCTCCGAACTACATTATTATGACGATAAGATCCGGTACCGACATGCATGTAGGTCTAAGAATGAAGTATGCTACATATAGGTCATGTTAGGTGAACTATGATGTGTGCTAATGATGCGAATATGGTATGTGTGTTAAAAGTGTGCATAAGATGTATATGTTAATGATGTTTATGAAATAAATTGTGTGAGTATTATTGTTGGAGTAAGCCCTAATAGCCAATCTATATTGATTGAGTTTGGTTTTGTATCATGATATTGATATTAATATAT